>ERZ808258.20-NODE-20-length-137424-cov-9.750311_pt1 | contig 137424 bp, 199 predicted proteins | sample MGYA00521280_ERZ808258 | MGnify/ENA primary metagenome ERZ808258 (study PRJEB31516, sample SAMN03275585) | gut metagenome | biome: mammalia-associated habitat; material: feces | host: Papio cynocephalus | place: Kenya | collected 2012-07-19 ...
GCTAGATTAATCTAGTTTAGCCTTCCCGCTTAATTCCGGAATTTAGTCACGGCAATTCGATTCATTGTTATGTATACTTTTGTAAATATAATTGATACTTGCGGTCTAAGTAAATTGTTGCGTTATTATATAGTGCTTGTAAAATTTTAGTGGTCTATAATCTACCAGCTAATTCTAATTTATAAATTATCCCATGCTTATGGATATGATTAGTAGAAATATCACAGATATAATTAGTGATATACTATTGAATATAACTACAGATGTCCTAGCTACCAACAATGCCCATGCCATATTGGGTTGAGCGTATATATCCATCTCCATCTATTAGTCCTCGGATATAAGCAAGCTCAAGCTCTGGGGTTGAACAAATATATGGAATTTCACTGCCACTTTTACGAGCAGTTACACCTTTATCTTGCAAATTTGCTATAATTTCTAATGAGCAAATTTTTATATTGACAATAGGATTGTCTCGTGTATAAGCGCCACCATATCCGTCCTTAATAATTTCATTTATTTCTTCTTCAGCTAATCCCATATATCTTCCAAATTTAACAAGATGCTCATAGTCAATAGCAGCTAACTATAGTTGCAGCCATTTACCTTCAATAATACAGCCATCCGCTGTAATAAACCCTAACCAATAAGCATCCTCTTCAGTTAGAATTTGTTTAAAACGCGTTCTATCATAGTGATATTTAATAGCACCACCAACTGTTTTTTCTTTGCCTAATATATCTAACCAATGATATAAGGCTCGTCTTTCTGGCGCTTCAGGATATTGCGCTGCTAATTTTTCATACCCAACATTGGGATTATTTAAATAAAAATAAATAAACTCTAGTTCTGCATCAGAAAAATAATATACAAATTCATCATTTTTATCTGACTAGTTTTCATATTTATATAACTAATAAGTGTTTTTGTATTTAGCAATTGCATGACGGTCAACATTAAATAGCTATCCAACTTTAGTCATGGATATCGTAGGATTCTATAATAAATATTCAATCGCAGGAATAAGGTTTTTTTTCATTTTTTTCATACGTAAACGACTCCTTTATTTTTTGTCATTACATATGAAGATTAAAATTACGCATTTATTTACTTTTGACCAATTTTTTTAATTGATTACCTTTTATTTACCGTGAAAATATGCGGTCGATAGGGTAGAACCCACCAAAGCATTGCTTTTTTTTGTCTTGCTATTATTGTTCATTTTCAATACATCTTCCATCGTCCACAATATTTTCCTTTGTGAACTTAATAGGCCATCTTCTGCAGCAGGAATAGCTCGATCGGTCAAGACTTCAGATGCATAAGTGAGGAAACAATCTTTAGCTTCATCTAAAATATCTACTTCAGTTATATAATTATCACTCATTTTATTTCCTCCTTAATCAAATTCAAATCCGAGTTCTGTAGCATTTTCATAAATATACTTTTTACGAGGCTCAACGCTTGGACCTTGCAAAATTTCAAGTAATTCAGTGGCTTTTTGAGCATCACTAATTGTTATACGCTTATAACGCTCATTTAGAAAACAGACTCGGTGGAGGTCAGCTGGGTTTAATTCGCCAAGGCCCTTTGCTCTGAGAAGATCATAGCTACCGGTGTGTGATTCTTTCCACTGTGCCAATTCTGCTTCGCTATAACAATAATGTTCTTTATCCTTTTGCCTAATAATATATAGCGGTGTTACTGCTCGATATAATTTGCCAGCTTCTACTAAAGGTCTCATATATGTGTAGAAGAAGGTCAGCAAAAGGAGCTCTATGTCGGCGCCATCAGAATCCTGATCGCTTGTTATTACAATTTTATTAAAATTCATTTTATTAGCATCAAATTCTTTACCAAAACCAGCGCCAATAACACGAATTATATCAGACATTTCTTGATTTTGGAGGATTTTAGCCACATCAGTTTTGAGCGGCGAAACTACCTTTCCTCGCAGCATATAAATACAATCAGTCTTAGTATTACGCGCTTCAATAGCCGATGCCGCCGCAGAATTGCCCTCAACCAATAGCAGGTTTCTTTCTCTGGGATTTTTACTTTCACAATCGGTGAACTTTTTACTTAATGCTAATTTAGCCTTTAATCCTTTTTCTTTTGGCTGACGTATTGCGTCACGAGCTTTTTTTGCGGCCTCTCTTGCTTTGCGAGCACTTAATGCTTTATCAACGATAACCTTAATATCTTTAATGCGAATGGGTAATAGTTCTTTCAATGCCGCCGCAGTAAGCTTTTGAGTATAAGTTCTACCTTCTGATGAACTTAATTCCTCTTTATTCTGTCCTTTAAATACTGGATCAATCATTTTAAAATTGAGAATTAAAATCATGCCTTCATCATAATCACTACCAGCAAGATTGGCTTCTTTATCTTTTAGCCACTTGTTTTCTCTAGCAAATGTATTTAAATTAGACGTCCAAGCAGTTTTAAATCCTGTATAATGGGTTCCTTTTTCCTGCGGGATATTATTTGTATATAATTTAGTAACAGACGAATAAGATTTAGTATATCCAATAGCAACCTCAAGTTGAAATTTATCTTCATGAACATCAAAATAAAATGGTGGCACTAAAAATTCCTGACCTTGACTTAAATAATCCATATAATCTGCCAAGCCATTTTTTGATAGATATTCTTCTGTGGCGCCGTTAGATTCTGAAATTGTAAATCGTAATCCTTTACACAAATAACTAAATTCTCTTACCATTTTTTTAATGGCGGGAATATCAAATTCTATAGTTTCTAATACTTCATTATCCGGATAAAATTCTACCGAAGTTCCAGTAAGATTTTTATCTACGGATATTTTATGATAACTTATGAATTCGCCTTTTGCAAATTCAACGATTTCTTTTAGCCCCTCACGACTAGTAGTAACTATCATTTTACGAGATAATGCATTTACCGCTTTCCCACCAGTACCATGTTCACCACCGCTAGTATTGTAACCTGATTCACCAGTTGCATTATCAAATTTACCACCAGTATTAGCAATACCAAAACATGCCTGTAATATACTGCAACCTGTAGCATGCTCACCATGCGGAATACCTCGTCCATTATCTTCAATACGTATTCCATTGTTAGGTAAAAACGTAATTTGAATGGTATCACCTGCGCCGTTCAAATATTCATCTATGCTATTAGAAATAATTTCTTTTACACAATGTAATAGGCCTTTTGCATCTTTTGAACCTATATACATTCCTGGATATTTGCGAATATGCTCAAAATAATCTAATGATTTAATATTTTCAGCTTGATACGCCATATTTCTCCATTACCTCCGATACTGACATTTTTCCTGTAGCCAATTGGTCTGCTAATTCATTGCCTAGCGTCCCATTGTGGCCACGGACATATCTCAAATCAATTATATATCCTTTATCTATATATTCTATATATTTTTGGACCAAATCTAAATTCTCTGGGGTTTTATTATCTGATTTAATCCAATTATTCATTCGCCATTTAAATCCCCAATCATTAAATGTATTAACACAATAGCGAGAATCAGAATAGACAATTACAGGTTGGGCAAAACCACCATCTGCTTTACCGAAATTTTCTATAGCATGTAATATAGCTTTCATTTCCATTCTATTATTTGTTGTTAGTTCTTCGTGCTCCTAATACGCATAAACGACCTTGGCGCCGCTCAGCCCAATGACGCCATAACCGCCGGCGCCACTTCCTAAACAACTTCCATCTGTGTATAAGACTTCAACTTTTTCCATTATCACACCCCTCTATTTTAATTCTATTTGCCACCTTATCTATTCTATGTATATATTATATCATATTTTTTGAAAAAAATCAACTAAAAAATAAAAACGGATATGGTTATTAAACCATATCCGTTATTTTTATATATCGGGGTAGTTTCCATCGGGATCATCTGCTATATTATCTGAATCAGCGAGATTAGGGCTGGCATTATCTAGTGCCTTCATCACTGATTCATATTTTATACCATCTTTAGAATTTTCTACAAGTGCCTTCTTATAGTAATATACTTGGCTAACTCCATACGCACCCCAAGGCAATGCACATAACGATGCCAGCCAAGGGATGGTGCCCAAATAACCAAGAATAATACATAAGTAGGCAAGGCCCAACAGCGCCACAGTAGTGATCCAAATTAGTATAGACTCTTGGACTAATAGCCACTTAGAAAATTCTCTTTTCTTTTTTTCTTTTTTCATAATTATTTTATGAACTTATCATACATACGTTTTAATACGACAATAAATTGTTCACGAGTTAACAGGCCTTTTGGCATTTGATTGCCAGTTTCATCGCCAATCATTAAACCGCTACTTTTGCCCCAGGCCAGGGAATCTTTAGCATAGTTTGAAGATTCTTTTTGATTTAAACTTTCCAACCAATTATTAGCCAGCTCATTAAACTTCTCCTGAGTCATGTTCTCATCCTCCATTTCTTCTAATGTAGCATTAACTTCTTTAACAATCTGTGGATGCAAGTTATAGATATAATCACCGGGGCAAGATTTATAGGCAAACCAACGATGGACTGCCATGTTCTGTTGGGCTACATTGCCTACTAGGTTCTTATTACCTTGCCATTTCAGACGAACTATACCATTACGCTTACAAATATCCGCCAGTAATTTGATTAGTGACTTATACACTTTATCATTGATTTTATAGGGCGCATATGCATCGCAAGCACATTCAATGGATACCGCACGACGGTCAATATCTGCACCAGATATTCCATTCACTCGAATAGGGTTGCCTTTACTATCGACGCCACCAGAACACCAAGCGCGGTCTTTTTCTTCGACATACATACCGATACGACCATCCGCACCAATGCCATAGTTGGACGATGCGCCTACGCTAGATTGAGCGAAACGACTACCAAGAGACTCAACAGATGCTTGCCCCACAACGCAATGTATAATTACCATGTCAATCTTGTTGCCTTGACGGCTAGATTTATTTGGACTAATACGTGTATAATTCACTAAGGGACTATTACTCATATCACAGTCCTCCTTTCTCAAAATTTTATATTAAAAATGTAGAAAGGCTTTATAGCCCCTCCGCAATTTTTGCAATTTTAGAACGATGAATATGGCGCAGCTCGACCTCACCATAAATATCCGCACCACGAAATACTTTAGATACTCTACGCATGCCGTTTTGGCGACCTGCGAATGCGGGATCGTCAACCTGATCACTATAGTCGCCATCTATGATACAAATACTATCTTCGCCAATGCGCTGGAGGGCAAGCTTCATTAGATAAATATCCATATTTTGAGCTTCTGAAATATAAACACCAGCTTTCATGTCAGATGTATCTACGCCACGACAATCTGCTAATGGCATGAGAATCAAACGCTCGTCTTCTAGTAGACGTTCAACAGCCATGCGACTGCCCAACTTTGTAATTAGCAGATTACCGATCTGAGAATCTAGCAGCTTGGTATCCCTCTCACCGGGGTAAACAATAACCTCATAATTTTCATTATGAGCCAGACTATATCTTAATTTAAACTATTTTTTAATTTAAATTCCTGGCGCTTCGATAATTTCTTATCTACTCTACTCTCTTCTACATTATATGCATGATTTCGATAGTCGTTGAACTTTCCCCTATTCGGGGCTTAGCTGCTGATTGCCCAATCTCCACAATTTTTACACCTTCGCATCTAGGCCTGTTTCATCCTTACGCTGTGGTTTGTGTAGCTCTAAGGGGATCCCAGCAATTCACCAGGTTTTATACTAGGGCCTTACCCAACTAACCCTAGTTTTGCCGCGTTTTTTGCGGCGACAGTATTACAAAAAATAATTATTTTGTTAATACGCCCTTTATCCAATTGGCTAAATAGATAAGAGAGTGCTAAAATACTTTTTCCTGAACCAGGCAACCCTTTAATCATCGTTATCTGATTGTTTTTAAGACTATCCATTACCAAATATTGATAAGGGTCATTTTTTATAGGTTTAATATCACCAAATGCCATAGATGAGAATGTATATGACCCAACATGGCGATAACCATCGCCAGTCCAACACACTTGGTCTATTAAATCTTTTTCGCTATTATATAAATTGAGATATTCATTTACCTCAAGATTGTAGACATTTTCATACGGATGCTCATAGAAATAGGCTAGTTCCTCATCTGTGAACACGTGGTCTAGATATCCCGAATAATCATCATTACACTCCTCAACCATTCGGATACTATCATCGCCAAAGAATAAATTGGCAATATTGAATAGCGCCAAATCATTAGTAATAAAGGTTGTTTCATCAGGATGAATTCTAGTATCATAATCTAATGCGGTCGCCAAGATTTTTAAATCGGGGGTGACAGATAAATGTTTATCCGTCATAGGCTCCAACATAGATTCATTAAATATCCAAACTTCATACTTATCCCTATTGGTTGCTAATTTACGCAACAGGACGCGGGCATCTTGTTTGATTGTTTCGTCCTTATTCGCCGACGTCTTGATATGCTCTAGCTCATTGAGGGTAATAGATGAAATCACTATATTTTCTGGCTTAGTGAATAAATCATCGACCCTTAGCAATAGGCTACACGTATCATAAAAATTATAGGTCGCCAAAAAATTCACTCCTTTGTGGAATTTTATTTTCATTATAATATAAAATTTATAGTGAGTAAATTAATCTTTTTTGTCCGATTCTGAATAGTCAAACAACAATTCTCCACTCTCTTCCGCTTCTCTAATCTGGCGACCAATGCGAGTCTTCTTATAGAATTCATCTTTCTTGTCGATATAATCTTTCAAATTTTTACGTCCGTCAACCATCATTTCATTAATTGTTTCTAAATCAAACTCATACATACGAATATGTCTCTGTAATTTTGAATTTTCATAACTATTGGGATTAAAATGAGTGCTATGCTTCATAGTGTAATATAATTGCTTGAGTGCTTTGAGTGCAGGCTTGAGCTCCATATCACGTATATATTTCAGATAATCAATTGTGGCGCGACGATATGCGATCTCGATACCAGTCTTCTCGCTCATCATATCCTTATCTTCTTCGTGACACATGGCGACGCCACAAAATGTTTGATTTTTATATTTAATTATACAACTAGCTACTCCTTCTTCTGGATCCCAGTTGAATATAGGCTCTTGCTTCATAATACAATACGCTCCTTAATTTATTTCTTTATGTTAGTATTGTATCATAAATTTTTATAAAACGCAACTCGTTCCTAACATTTAGGGCAAAAATTTACCTAATGCGGAATTTAGCCAACAACGGCTCTCATGGCGCTGACGAATAAAAAAATAGCTAACCAATTAGGTTAGCTATTAATTGTAACATATTCTTTTACTTCTGCGATAATGTCATCCAATAGGCACGGATAGCACTGATGCGCATCTAACTCTACATGGTAGATGATGCCCTTGTCCATATCTTGCATTGGGTTGGTATAATGGCTATGTCCACACAAATTCCAAGTGCAACCTTTCAGGCCTCGCTTATTATCATCCCAATTAGCGGTTAAAGTAGGATAATGGGACAAATAAAATCTATATTTACCATACTTGAGTATATCGGCATATTTTGTGGCGCCGAGCTTGGCTGCGCGTGCATCAGTGCAATGATTACCTCGAATAAAATGAATGGTTCCATTGAGATTATCAACCCATTCGAGGTTCTCAAGACCTCCCATTGCCACGTCACCTAGATGATAGACGGTATCTTCAGGGGCGACTACACTATTCCAGCGTTTTACAATTTCAATATTCATCTCATCTACTGAATTAAAACCACGAGCGCCCCAAATAAATTCTTTATCGTGGCTAACCGAAATGAGTGTCGCTCGTTACCCAAATCTTACTCATTCCCTTCATCCCCTCCATCCTCAAGCAGAATTATATTACCCAGCTCTATGGCTTTGGCGACTATGGCTTCCGCCACTTCACTAAAACCATAATAATCATTAGGGTTATACGGCACGCCTACATCAGCGCACCAGCTCTGTGCCACTTCATCATAAGACTCGCCATACCATTCCCAGTTATCAGCCCCGTCACGCTGCAACATATCGCACTGCATTTCACAAGCTATCAAATTTACATACTCTTCATACGGGACAGCAACATACATTATAATTTATCTCCTTTTCAATATTTCCTTGGGCATCTACACGCCAAATTTCAGTATACAGATGTTTTTCATTAAATGTCGGAATTTGAAATGCATTCATCATCCTGCGAATTGTTTTAATAGGAACATTAGCCAAACCCGTTCTTTTTGCATTGCGTTCGCAGCATACTGCAAAACACACATCAAAATAAACAACCTTAATTTCAAAATAGGGCAAGGTCGGCTTCGCCAGTAGATTCAAGATTTTATTTCTTGATGCTTCGTTGAGATGTGTGGCGTCAAGGTAAATATTTTTAATTTCTTTGTCCAAAATCGCTATCTGAGCCGCTTTTACATACTGGCGCCATACTTCATCCTCTTGGCCAAAATAATCATCTTTATCAGTTACAAGCGAGAAACGAATTTCATCCCTTGAAATTACTCTGCTCTGGGGTAATCTATTCTGCTCGAGCCAGGTCGATTTTCCCGAGCCCGGCGGCCCCGCAAGTATCCATACCGTCTTCATAGGTTCCATTTAAAAAATCTTCCTTAAACTCAAATACCTCAGTTTCATTTCTACACTCTAATGTCTTTCTCGTGGCGCGACAAGTAGGACAATATAGGTCTTTAATATGTCCCTTGCCATACATGTGGCTATATTGACGCGGCAAATCAAATGTCTTATTGCCACAAGTCAAACAATAAAAACTATGCATTTCAAATCGATTACCCTTTGGCATTATATCCTAACCTCCGAATCATACACTATAGTGAGGAACCAGCCAACGGGATCAGTAGGTGTTACATCTACATTAATTATCTTTCTTTTGGCATAATAATCTTGCCAATGCCACAAATATTCATTAATGGCTTGGCCATTAGAATGACATGATATATCTACCTGAATCAATAGTATCAACCCTTTCGATAATAATATTTAACATTATCTATAACATCATAGCCAATAATGCCATTGTGCAATAGGGCAGTCATACTACCATTAATTGCTCTATTGGATGTGTTAAATATTTCAGCTAACGTTGTGATGTCATAAGAAGCGTGGCGCTGGGCGCTCAATCACTCCTCAAGCTGGGGTGCTAGCTTCTCTGTGTCTGGCGGCGCCACATCTATACCCATTAATGCACCATGAATAACAATCTGTAAGGAATGAATCATTATGAGTAGCACAAATGGTAATAAACATATACTAATAATTCCTATCATTTTTTATCTCCTCTTTTCTTTATATATATATTATATTATATTTTTTAAATAAAATCAATTAAAAAAATTTTACCAAACATTAGTTACTTTTTTTAGTTCGCATAGCTTTTTTCTTCCCTCACAATTGCACCAATCTCGCTCAGCGGTTGCCCAGCAACATCCCATACCAGTATATGCATTAAAATGATATGCATCACATGGAATTTCATTTAAGGTATTTGTATCGGTAAGAAAATCATATACATCGCCCCAGTTTTCAATTTTTGGGTGTGAACCGTCCTCCATGGTAATTTTTTCTTGTTTATATCCAGCTAACCAATCATTCTCATAACAAAAATATTCTAACCAATGTGATTCGTCCTTAAAATTTTCGGTAAGAATATCAATTATAATATTTTGATAATCAGATAGATAAAAAGACCCAAATCCACTGCCACAAAGATCACGCAGAGCTATATCAAGACTATCTTGTTTAATTCTAAGCTCCTCTAGCTGATTCATTACATCAATAAAATGTTTTTTACTAATCATTATTTTTATCCTCCCAATCACACCATATACAATTTGTGGCGCCGGGCACTAGGAGCGCGCCACAGCAAGGACAAAATACATTTATTTGTTCTACTGGAACTAAATGAGATATACGTTCCACTACTTCTCGATTTATTTCATAATTCATTTGAGCTTCTATCAAATTCATTAGGTTTTCAAAGTCTATCTTACCACTATTATATTGATTGGTGTAATAGCCAAATGGTATTTTACTCATAATAGTCCTCCGATACAAAATAATTGCCGCACCAATAGCATCGTTCCTCGTTTTCCTTATGGGTTGCGCCACAAGATGGACATTTGAGTCGTTTATTGGTATATCTTCTTTTACTTACTTCAGAAATAATAGTGCTTTCTGCAAGTTTAGCCCATGTGTTATCAGTAGTGAAAATATAAAATTCATTGGTATCAGTAGTATAATAGACACTACCTGGTAAAGCCTTAATTGTATTTAATTCATAAAATGTTGTATTACCGAAATAAATCATCTATAATTCTTACCCCTTTTAATATTAATGATTCAGTTGCTGTTTCCATATCAAGTGCTAAATCTGAATCATTATCAAATATTATCTTGAGCGGTTTGACGCCACTAATAGGAATGAGATAGATGGTAAAATCATCGAGATTTTTTATCGCTTCTATTTTTATTTTTTCCATTATCGTTTTTCACCAATATCTCGAACATTTCTTTCTTATCGGAACTAGCCATAATTTCTCTACTAGTTATTACTGACCCAGTATACCAATTTTTAGTGGTATTAGTATTGAATTGCATGCTCTTGAGGTCGAGTGACATTTTGGGGATATGGATTTCAACTTTGGGATTGGTTTCATCCACTCCCCAATAGTCAACATACAAGCGACCATTTTCTCGATAGACATGGGCACGAGTGCATTTGATTGAGTTTAGGGTATTAGGTATCATCAGAAATCTCCTCAGCTTCTATAGTAGATAATATTTGTTTTATATATTCTTCGTTTAGTTTATCATAATCTTGATATGAAATACAAATTAATTGTATATTATGTTCATAACAGTATTTATTTTTTTCTTGATCTCGGTCGCAAGCCGCAATATAATTTTCTAATGTCTAATGCCAAGCTGCTACATATTGGTAGTGTTGTTTCCCATCATACTCAAGGCAAAGATTATAATCCGGTAAATAAAAATCAAAACGCCTATTGGGTAAATCAGAAAAACGATACTCCGTTATAAAATTTATATTTAATGAAATTAAAATTTCTCGTATTTTTAGCTCACCCTTAGAACGAACGCAACCACAAGAATAGGTATGTCCGTTTTTTAAATTGCCACCGCTAACTATTGTTTCTGTACCGCAATCACATTTACACAACCATTGGACTTTTTTCTCTCCAATTTTAGAAGCCCTTGAAATTACAGTTAATTTGCCGAATTTCTATCCCGTTAAATCTTTTAAGACATTCTGAGATGTAGTGATACTATGCAAGCAGCCACAAGATCGGGTCGTCCCCTATCTTAAACTGGAAGAAGAAATTTCCTTTTGCTTTCCACAATCACACTAACACATCCAATATGAATGTCCATTTTTATCTATTCTTGTTTTGTATAAAACAGTTAATAAACCAAAACGCTAATTAGTAATATCGTGTTTACACTTAGGGCAGGACTATGAATTACGCATAAGATTATCGTCTCTAACGCTTATAATATTACCACATTTTTGGCAACGACATTTCCAATATGTTCGTTTTTTCTAAGCACTCATCTCCAGGTCTTTTTCTAAAACTAAATATACCCCAAATTGCCGATTTATCATTAATAACCAACCTCCTATAACTCGTAATATTTTTCACTATATTATGAGGTTGTAGGTAAATTATTTAATCTTTTTGGCCTTATAATTCTTCTAAAACGTCTTCACCAATCTCGTCACGAGAATCAGCAATTTTATCCACAATAATACCAGTAATTAGTTTAAATAAAAAATTTTTGTGCTTATAGGCGCAGAACTTGGGCCGATTAATGATACGAACTACCACACCTTCGCGCACATGAGTCTTGCCAATTGGGTCAGGACCATCGTAATATTGCTCAGCCACTCCCATGACATATTCGCCGGCAGTTAGCGCCATTGAATCTAGCCACTCTTGGTCGGGGATAAACTCATGAACAAACTCAGGAACGCACTTAACTCCCATCTGCTCACAACGATAACGCATAAAATCGGGTGAATATTCTACAACATCACCATCTTCATTAGTCATAGTCATGCGATACACATACAAGTCGGACTGAGGCACGTCACCGCCATCAGGTGAACAACCATAACTAAATTCCATAGTATCACCATAAATATTCTGATATTCTTTTGGAACTGAGCAACTTGACATAATAGGCGTTCCATTATCAGTGTATGATGTAATTTCATAATACACTTCCTCGCCCTTGCGCAACTTACCAACGAACTTATCATGGTGCTGCTTACGGAACGCGTTACTACCATAAAAACCACCATCCCAATCATCAAGGACAGTTCTACGAGTACCAGACACATAATCCCAATCATAGATAGGAATACCTTCGCGGCCAAGCAACTTATCCCAAATAGTCCGCCTATATCCCTTGAGAACCGGTAGGTATGCGGTCCTTTGGCTAGTGCCATGCATCTTCAGAGTGATCTCAATTTCATCACCCGGCTTAAATGCGCCAAGATTGTAGGCAAGTTGCTCAGTATCAGCATGCTCAGTAAATAGCGGTGCCACGGGTGCATGCTTCTTACGAGTCCTATTACCCTTACCCTTGGCGGCGTTGCTTTTGGCGCGGCCACGAGGAATATATTTCTTGCAAATCTCATGTCCATTAACTACAGTAACAGTATCACCAATATTAATATCATCAAGATTTATACCAGTATACTCAAGACAACTAATAGGCAAGAAAATTCCATCTGACTTCTCGCTTCGCAACTTAATAGGCTTGATATTGCGCTTCTCAGGATCAAGATAGCCAGTATCAGGCGTGCCATCAGGCTTCTTGCGGCAAAGGTGGTTCGCCACACAAAATTCTTCACTTAGCTGCAAGTCTGAGGGAAAATAAATACCAATCTCACCCTTGACCACATCCAGCCCCACACAAGTATCATTGCCAAAGAAAGTGGCAATCTGCAATCTATCTGCATTAGTGTGCGGGCGTAAATTAGTAACTTTTACGCAATATCCGCAATGCATACTCATTTTTAATTCCTCCTTATTTATTCTGCTACAGTTATCATGGCTATTTTATGTCCATAACATTTAGTTATTCCGCCATGAGCGGCAAGTTTATTTTTTATTTTTGTGGCGCAGACTGCTGGTGTCAATTGTACATTACGAGAAATACTCTTATCAGTTCGATATAAATAAGTTATATAACTATTAAGATTAGTAAATTTTTCGCCACTATTACAATCAACATAAATTTGTTTATGTTGTATCATTTCTTTGGCTTTGATGAGTTCTACTTCTTTTTCGACAACCATATCTGCCGCCGCACGTTTGCGATTTTCTACCTCAGTAACCCATTCAAGGTTACGAATATCATTATTACGCTTGTTATGGTCAAGATGGTCTACAGTCATTTCCTGTGGGTTTGCGATGGGGCGCCACGTTTCCATAGCAAGACGATGAATTTTCATCATTTTTTTAGCAGCTACTTTAACTGCTAAATAACCCGAACTAGTCATTCTAGCTTTAAGAAGCTGGCCCTCAACATTCTTTACTCGCCCTTTGTTAGATACAAATACTCGGTATTTTCTATTCCATTTCCATCGTTCAATATTAATTGTAATAGTTGGTAAAATAAAATTCATAAGTATCAACTCCTTTTTTTTATATATATATTATATCATATTTTTAATAAAAAATCAATTAAGGATGCTATTTCTAGCATCCTTAATCATCAAGCACGATACAATTTACCTTGCCCGAGTATGCAGTGCAAGCATCTATTGCTATAATTCCATTGGCATAATAAGGTGAGAAATCAGCTCCTTCGCCAAACTCAGGCTTACCATCATTCTCATAAAACCAATGCCCATAGCTACAATGCCAATGGCCACACACTACTGTCTTGCCGGGGACCACTACACCTTGGGCGGCACAATCCATGCCATTATACCATCTGGCGTCTTCCCATTTGTTTTTGGGGGCATCGCGCCAATCTTCTTCTAATGGGCGATATTTTGCAAGCCTATGATGTTCCTTAACACAAGGAATCCAACCATGCACGAATACATAATGATCAGTCTCGTAATAGTCTACCATGCGATTGAGCATTGGCCGCACCATTCCAAGCGCTACTTCAGCCCGGTATTCAAATGGCCAAGGCTTATCCACGCCAGTGAAATCAAATATAGTCTGTGCAGTTCCATTGCTATAATCATGCATCCAAGGTTCGCCGCGTTCGCACATTTTAACAAACAAATCCTCGTGGTTGCCGCGAATGAGTATAGCATTGGGAACCTCCTCATTAAGATGCTGCATGAGCTCTAGGGGCTGAGATCCTCGATCGAACAAGTCGCCACAAATAATTAGCCTATGGTTTTCGTCAGTAGGATCAAATCCCGCTTCGTCTATTGCCTTTTTAAATTCACCAAAAAAACTATGTATATCTGATACAACAAAATATTTCATTTATTATCACCGCTTTTCTCTTAGTTGCTTTATCTCCATTGGTCGCAATACTGTATTAATAAATTCTTCACTAACTTCTGAATCTACTTCGACTAAGTTGGCTTTATATCCTCTACAGGATTCATGTGCCGTTACAATTCTAATAATATTGCCATTAGTAAATTCAATATAACAGTTAGAGTTGCTTTTCAATATTCTATGAATATTTATAGCCTTTGACGGAATATAATCAGTTATTTCGCCCAGTATGTCATCTCTTTTACTTCGGAGACTCGGGCAGATAATTACTTGATAATTAGGCAATTCAAGACAAACATCTGCCGCACACTTCAAGGCGGCATTAGACATGTATATCATTCAGTTGTCTCCTTAATGGTATTATCCTCGCATCTTGCGCACATGAGATAAAAAATCTCTTTATTTCTTTTGGTGCAAAAATATTTATAGGTAGGATGGTCATAAATATCTCGGCCCAAAATATCTTCTATTTTTAAATGTTTACAAAATATCTCATTCATGATTTATCCTCTAGTACCCATATATCACCGCGCTGCTCAATAATTTCGTAGTTCTCAACTATGTCATTATAGGACACTGAATCATCAATCGTGCATTCATAACGATATTCGCCAGTCTTGATAGTGCTTTCTAAAATAAGACCAGTGAATAACATAATAACTGCTATGATACCAGATACAAGCATAATTTTTATTTTTCCATCGGCAAACAGTACGATAACTGAGGTAGCTAAACTAATCATTGTAATGGCTATCCAGATTATAGTAAGCCATGCAGGCAGCCCTGTGATTGCTATCTTATTAAGTATAGTTATTCCTTCTAACATTTTTATTCTCCTTTATGCAAATCTTTATAAATCCAATTTAAAAAAACATTAATCATATCCGCCTCTTCTTCTATTCTTGCAGCTTCATCAATGAGAGCTTGGGCATCCCAATATCTTTTTTGTTTGAATTCTTCAAGCTGTTCGTATGTAGCGGTTTTAATCTCGGGGTATTTATCCAATAGTTCGCACAAATCTTCTTTCTCCCACCCGTGCAACATGGCATTGCTATTAATTAGTTCTTTAGCTGTCATTACCATAAATCCTCCGAAAATAATTCACAAACTCTAAAATCGTCAGCTTCACGAATATCAATTATTTGGCCATCTAATACTGCGTGATTATAGGCTTCGTACCTATTGTAGAAATTATCTTGCTCATCAAGAAAACCTTCTTGAGTACGAGACTTATCTATTTTGTCCTAAGAGAGGAACTGACTGATAATCCAATAAGCATTACTGTGGCGATGACAGGGTATTGTATACTTTTTACCAGCCTTATCAAATGTTATTACACAAGCTTTAGTTATCAACATTTTTCCCTCCTTTACTTTATATAAATATTATAACATATTTTTTAATAAAAATCAAATAAAAAATATGGATTAGATATTTAATTAAATATCTAATCCATTAAAATTACTCAATATAAGTATAACGCTTGTGATTAAACGTCTCCGTTACGTGACTATTGAGTAGTATAAGCTTTAAGAATTTCTTGTTGACCAATCCAAGCATTACCGCCATTGACAGAAGACAAAAATGTATAATCTAAATTTCTAAAAATTTCTTTAAGTTCTTCAGCATTTTTTTTCTTTGCTTTAATATAATGTTCAGCTTTACTATTCGTTACTTCGTATATTTCTTTAACCTTGCCAGAATTGCCATTAATGGTAAAATCGGCATCTTTACTACCTCTGGATAAAAATTCAAAATCATCATTAGCTTCAATTTTTACTTGACGTAAATTAATATCGCTATCACGCTTAGTCCATACATAAAAAGTACAAGGTACGTAATATGGTTTTGTAGATTCTTGAATTATAAAGTTAGAATTAGATAATTTGTATTCAACAATTAATTTCCAATTTTTTGGAAAAAGAGTTAAAGATTGATTGCTTAATTTACTAAAAGTATCTGGTAAGATAAAAGCAATCGTTTCTGCCCCAATAGCTTGGCTATGACGAATAAAAGCTTTTGCCAAACTTGAACGAGAACCGAATGGTGGATTGCCAATTACTAAAATTCGTTTATTCTTAACTGGTTTTGTTGTAAGCCAATCCTACTTAATAATATTTTTATTTTCTGGTTCAATATCATAAGCAATACAATTTAGTTGAGAGCTGAAACTACCATTTCCAGCACTAGGTTCAATAATTAAATCATAAGTGTCAAGATCAGGTACTAAATCAATACATTCTTTAGCAACTTCTACTTGAGTATAAAATTTATCAATGCTCATATTTATTTCCCTCCTAAGATTTTGTTTTTCAATTCATTAGAAAGATATTTTTCTTTCCAGCGCTTAGTTTTTTCATTTTTATCATTATAAATTGGGATAGTAATAGAATATTCATTATGTTCATTAACAACATTTGCTGTTATTGTCCCGTGAGCATATCCTCCACAAAGAGCAACCTCTTTAATCATTTCATCTTTTGTTAAAATAAAAAATACACTTTTATCCAAATCTTCTTCATTAATATAAAAACAATAATAATAATCAACATTTTGCCACAATCTAATCTGTCTAATATTTAAATTTTGTTGTTGATTAGTAAAAGAATTTTTGAATTCATAATAAATTCCTTCTTTATCGACTGCATCACCACGATTTTCTCTGGAAGAAACTCTTGTGTATCCAAGCAGATTACATAAAAACTTTTCACCTAAAGGAGCCTTTGCCTGAGCAGTTAAACTTGCAGTACTAATATAATATAAATAGGTATCACCACAATTAACAATATCATCAGTTAAAGATACTCCTTTATTAAGAGCCTGTTCTAACAAATTTTGAATATATAAAGCATGATTAAGAACTTTTTTATTTCTATTATATACTTCAGATAACTGCATAACTTTATACTCCTTTATATATGCTTATTTTACTTTCTAGATATATTATAACATATTTTTTAACAAAAATCAAAAAAGACGTGTCTCAACTAGACGCGCCTATTAAACATTTAGATTTTAAACCTTTTTTGGCATCTTGGCGTAACCAATAAAACCAAGAACAATAGCGGGAATATAATACATTCCCCAGAGAAACATAAATATAATAGAAGCGCACTCACAAATCAGTCCAGCAAGAACCAAGCCCCGCTTATAGACACAACCACCAATAGTATGCAATACAGTTCCAATACCACCAACTACTACACATGGCATAACAATTGCCATACCCAGAGCAGTGCCGGCTACCTCAGTGCCATCACTACTATTAAGCCCCTGCGAACCAGTGCCTAAAGCAACAATCATAATAATAAGGCACAAAATAGCCAACGCCACACTAATAATCAAACAAACATTTTTAGATTTAAATATATATTTCTCCTTAATAAAATTAATTAACTAAATAAAAAATGCCCTATATAAAATCATCATGTAATTCTATATAGGGCTAAAAAAGAAAGAAATGGTGCGCTCGGCGGGACTTGAACCCGCGACACCTTGATTTGGCGGTAGATACTAGAGTTGAACTAATCTGAAGCGGATTAACAGTCCGCCGCCTGACCGCTAGGCTAATCTACCAAAAGTCAAGTGCTACTACCATCTGAGCTACGAGCGCATATTCATTCTCCTTGTTAAGTGGCGCGCCACAGTGGTGCCGACCCACATATCATTGCTGATACACACGGTTTTCAAGACCGGTTTCGCCGCCGGACGAATTTATGGCGCATCTTATCTAAAGCGCCCCCCTCATGGGACAGTAGCCAATTAAGACCGGAACTGCGAGAGGGGCTTGATCGCGCGCACTTACCTAACCTCGATCAGCGAGATGGACTCGAACCATCATTCCTGGAGCTAGGTGAGAATTTCGAAATCTCGGCCTGGCGCTTACAAGGCGCCCGCTCTGCCTCTGAGCTAACCTAGCATATAAAAGGGATTTCCATTTCTGAAAATCCCAAACAATTAATAGGGGAAAATTAATTGTGAAGGTATTATTTACCTTGTATTTATATTATAACAAAAAATTTTATTTTTGTCAATTATTCGGCATGACGTTTAGTATGGCATTTCTTACAAAGCATAACGCCATTAGTAAGTTCAGTAATACCGCCACCATACCATGGGACAATATGGTGAGCATGCATATCAGCTTTAATAAAATGTTCCCCGCAATCAGGGCATATGCCCTTCTGACGATTATACAAAGTAGTTCGCTGAGCTTCACTAAATGCTCTATGCTTAAGTAGATTTTCATCGCGAGTAATACAATATTCTACAATTTTTCCTACTGATGCATCAAGCTCCTTAGATGCCTTAAATTCAATCAGCTCATTAAATTTATTCACAATTTCCTCAGAATCAAATTCTTCATCATGATATTTATTATAAAGGGAACCCCAATTGAGATTTGCCATGCCCTTATCATATGTGCCGGGGAATAGAGTCTCAATCCATTCTATTACATTATTAAAATAATCCCAAAGTTCAGTAGCATTGTCATCATTAATATGCTCATCCATATACTGACAAATATCTTCATCCTTCTTGGAATCAATATACCAAGTGATTACCTGCTCAAGCAATTCCTGACGATTTGCATTAGCCTTAGTATACATGGAACCCACATTCTCCGCGGGGCACTTTGCATTACCATTAGCCTTACTAAAATAGCGTTTTGCATCAGTCAGCCACTTACTTACATAGTTAGCATTACGCAGCTCTTGTGACGAGAGCTCTTCGCCAGCAATATTAATCGTCTTGAACCACTCCATACGATCGGCCTTGGCGCCACGGCAAATATAAATCTCAAGAGGATAATCGAGAAATTTCTGCTCCATTTCAGGATACAAGCGTTTAAGGGTAGAAATATACATCGGCTTTTCGGTATACACAGCATTACCATGATATGATGTCAGACCATCTACAAAATTACACAGACTAATTGTGCGCTGCTGACCATCGAGGCAGTCATAAGTGCCGTCGCCATTATCAACCCAATACATGATATTAAGGGGAAACCCTTTGAGGGCTGTATCAATTACAGCATTTGCCTGCTTGGCATTATAGACAAAGGAACGCTGAAATTCAGGACGAACACACAGCTTTCCACCATAAGCCCATACACCACGTTCAATGTCAGTCTCAGTGTCGTTTACATAACCAGCACACAGCTCACGAATAGTAATAGTTGTTTTACGAATCTCCATTTTAAAATCTCCTTTAACGCTTTATAATATAAATTAACTTTAGTTGTGTTTTTTAAATGGAATTTATTTATTATTTATTTTTATTTCTTGCGACGAATTAGAACACGCATATATTTTTCTTTACCATTGATAAATCCGCCATGTCGATGATTATTATCAGTTCTTATTGCCTCTACTTCGGGGCTATTGTCACCGGAATGAGTATGCCCAATAATCACAAATTGATTAGGATTATACTTATCAATAAAAGTAATAGGGACACCCATAATACCATCGTAATTTTTAGGTATATTTATTACTTTCCCAACCTCAATAGCATTATAATTTTCATATGTAGGATAATCAATTGGATTATAATCCTTAGTTAGTATCAGTTCCTCTTGACGCTTATTTGTAAACAAATTAGTAAACCAACAAATATTTCCAAAGGATTTTAAATTTCCATCGGGTTCCATAAACTGCTTTACCATATTATATCCAGTCCATAAGCGGTTCATTTTAATTAATTCAAAAATTTCGGCATAAGTAAATGCATTTTGATTACCGATAATTAAGCATTGCTTATTATGAGTCATAATAACATCTACAAACTCTCTAAACAGACTAAATGGTGGATTGGTGCATACTATATCACATTCTTTGAGAATTTCAATACATTCGGGGCTGCGAAAATCACCATTGCCCATCAAGTCTTCCTGAATGGCATCGCCATCATCAATCCAACCATTGCCATTCAAATCATTGTCTCGGTCAATCCAAATTTTATATGCCTGGCCATTTTCTTCATAATGAGTAGCAATCAATTTCTTGAGACCAAATGCTTCAAAATTGGCAACAAAAAATGACCAAAATTCACTTTTCTTTTCAGCGGGGTCATCGCAAGGCAAATAAACAATTTTATCTCGGAATTGCTTACGATATTTCATAACCTCTGCTTCAATATCTTCATAGCGAGTATAAAATTCATCATTTTTTACCCGTTTTGCATTATGTAAATTTGTATTAGTGGCGCCACTTTTTTCGCTTTCTTCAAGCGATTTCATGAGTTCAGCAAATTCATCTACTGCTCTATACTGAACGGGTGAACCACCCAATTTTTCAATGAAACCTTGGTTAGCGACTGCGGTGAGTGTGGCGGGGGCTACCTTTGCGCCACATGAATCTGACAAATCTTTAGCACAAAATTCACCCTCACTAAAGTATTTTTGAATATAACCAAGGGCCTGTCGCCCTTTTTCAGTCAATGCCATATTCCTATTTCCTCCTTAATAAAAATCATATTCATCAGTATCTTCCCAATAAATAACAAGATATTCATCAGCACCTTTTGGAATAATATATTTAATATCGTTCCAACATCGGCTATTGATGAATACCACAAGTTCGCTTTCAGTTAATGTAATTGTTCTAAACATTTTTTATTCTCCATTTATTTTTAGATTAGAAACTGACTCGATGCCAAGTAGCTTAATATATTGTTGGCCTTCCCACCAATCATTGAGAAACTCAATTTCACTACATAGATAATCTAGGGGATATGCTACTTCATTCATATACTCCCACTTTTCTCCATCATAGGAAATACCAATAGATACAATTACAGCATCTCGATTATGAACCTTGTAATATCTATTGATACGGTTTACGATTACATCATATCCAGTATCTTGGTCGTTGAGAATAAAACTAACCATTTTTATACTCCTTAAAAAATAATGGTGCAGATAGCGGGACTCGAACCCGCAAGGCGTAATGCCGATGGATTTTCTTACTACTCTATGTCGCCATAGCCACATTTCTGTGTTGTAGTCTGGAATACGTCTTTACCATATCTTATTCAGACTTAGGTAGCTGGTATATACTCTCTACACATTTATAAATAAATTGGATGTTAGTCCTACCATTTCAACTAATTTCACATAAATTGTTTTGAGATACAATCTAATAATTAGTATTTTAGATACTCAATTAGCACCAATTTATTTAACTTAGCACGGCGTTCTGTATTCGCCTTCGCCGTTTTAGCCAGCTTCTACTCTAAAAGTTTCCCTTTAGGCACTCTCTACCAAAATTGGTAGTATTTAATTTACCATTAAATAGAATACATCAAAGTCCATTGTGTTTACCAAAATTTCACCATATCTGCATATACATTTTTCTACTCAGAAAGGAATGCTAATTAACCTAACCTCCATTAGCAGGATGCACTTATAGGTAGCATTACCTTGTAGGTTTGAGCCATAATATATGGCGCCGGCGCCCTCGACTCGAACGGGGATCCGCTGGGTTAGAGCCAGCTGCATTAACCTTTACACTACGCCGGAATATCTATTTCTTATTACATATATATTATATAATAATTATTTAATTTTGTCAATTAATTGGAACTTAGGGAAAAAATTATTTTTTATTTTTCTCCCTTAATCCCTTAATCCCTTACATATTTATTATATCAAAAAATTTTGAATTTGTCAAGTATTCGCTTCCGCTCAGCAAATTTGGCATTTTCTTCTTTAAGTCTTGCATTTTCACACTTGAGGTCGATAATCTGCTCGTAGGTCATTTTGGGTGTAAGTTCACGAATCTGATTGTTTTTGTCTGCTATTGTGAGCTGAGCGGCTTTAAGTTCATCAATAGTCTGGCGCCATCTTTTCAAGTATATATATGCATCATTCTCTTTCTGATATACACGGCCTCTTTCATTGTCAACGCACTTCTCTAATTTTCTCATATCTTCTTCTGTTGAAAGTTTGAGCGCAATATATTTATTTTTCAAATCACCAAGTTCAATGGCAAGGTTCCGTCTTGTGCCTTCTGAATCTTTGAGTTTTTCTTCAAGTTCAATGCTTTTCTGATGCCAAAACGTGGCAACTTCTTCGGGTGTCATTTTAATCTTCGGCATTATCTACCTCTCCTATATAATCATAAAAATCATTCATAGCGTCCGCTGCCTGGTCAATTGCATTATCATAATAATCATAGGCAGCACATAGCTCTTCTACTGCTGCATCATGTGCAGCTCTTGCTTCAGTTAGTCTCTGTTCCGCATGGCGCACACGCTTCTCAGCAACTTTAATATTGCACTTACGCCCCGCTACACCCATTCCTATTCCAATATCGAATTCATCATTGGGTGAGCAAATAGCAGTGGCGCGAACAGTTTTGCCAGCATACTTGCTAACAGCATGAACCTTATTGCCCTGAACATAATATTTATATCGGTTAAACGGTCGCTTGTTCATTTTTATCATTCTCCTTTTTCATTTTGTATATATATTATATAATATTTTTTTTAAAAAATCAAATGGGGGAAATTTTCTTCAATTATTTGAATCAATTCACCTTTGGATAACGATTTGGGGCCAACAGTATACTCGATTGTTGGAAATATCAATTGATTAATATAATTTACAAAATCAGAATTTGGCAATGTGCTTTTGTTATGAATAAAATAATTACTTGATACCGCCCGATTTAATTCAAATGACGCTTTTCCTGCATTGCCGCCCACTCTTTGGATACGAAAATCTGCCTTATCAGGAGTAGTAAAATCAAATAAATCAGTAGTAGTTCTTAGTTTTATTTTTTGGCGAAGTTGGTCAGTGCGGCGCCACACCTGAAATACACAAGGAACCCGTATCCAATCTTGGTCTTTAAGGTAAAACTCAGCATCATCTAAACGCAATTCATTAATTAAATGAAAATTTAAATCAAGCATATTTTGAATTGAGTCTTTTTTAAATGATAGTGGCAAAATAAATGCAATAGTATGACAAAATTTAGCTGATTCATTAAAGAATTTAATAGCTAGAGTATTTTGTTCGCCAAACGGGGGATTGCCACAAACTAAAATGTTATTGCCAATAAATTGTGATTTATCTAGCGTAAGCCAATCAGCTTGTAAAATATCATCATCTTGTGGGCTAATATCATACGATAAACAATTGGGCAAATATTTAGAAAAATTACCTGTCCCTGCACTAGGTTCAATAATACAATCGAATTGAGTCAAATCCAATAGCGCTAAACACTTTTGGACAATATTATCAGGTGTATAAAATCTATCTAAATGGTCTTTACGCCCATTGCTTTTGGTTTCTCGAGGCATAATAAAATAATTCCTCCTCAGTAATTTGAAATTTAGGAAGAAATTCTTTAAAAAAATTAGTCTTGTTAATAGAACATTGCCAACGCTTTTGAGATTTATGGTCACGCTTACCGTTAACAGTGATATATCCGCTAGTGTTTTGCTTCCAAAAATCTACACATTCTTTACGCAATTGAGTCCATTTAGCATCATCACTAAAACTATTAGAAACACTATTTAAGGCATTTTTAAATAGATTCTCAAAGTCAGCTAAATCGAGAAAATAATTGTGCCATTCATTTTCAGAAAAATGTAATATATAAATATCGTCTGGATTGATATCGTCATAAAAACCAATAATCAGAATAAAATCTTCTATAATTGACGCTTGGCGAAATAGGTCGGCCAAATCAATCGCATTGCCTTTCTTAATATGCTTAATAGATACGGGTATTTTAGATGGCAAATAACCATCCCATTTGCCTGTATATTCAGTATTCTTCTTAATATGATATTTATTTATTATGCTTTCTTCAAATATAAACCCATGCGCCTGACGCTCTGTTCTCATATTTTTTCTTCCTTTTTTATTTTTATTATATAATATTTTTTTAAAAAAATCAATTGGGGAATCGCATAACACGATTCCCCAATAGGATTATTCCAACCATGATTTCAATTCTTCTAATAATGTGGCGCGGCTCAGCTCTGCGGGTATGCAACCGGGGGTCTTAGTGCTTTCTTTGCTGCAGAGTATTTTCGCCAATGCGCTAAAGTCATAGAAACTAATATGCGCCATGTAGAGTAGCTTACTACCTACCTCACCTGTTGTAGCGCCTATTATTTTTTTACCATCACACAATATATCATTACTGTCAATTTCTATTGTATAATTTGGTAGGTATTTTTTTACCATCTGCGCCAAAATCTCAAGAAAATAATTGGACTTAATCACATCCCAATCATTTCTATCTAACACTAGGGCAATATCTAAATCATCAGGTCCACTAATAATTGTGCCACCTTCGCCATGAGTTTCATAGACCGGGATGCCATAGTTCTCAAATAGTTCAGTGTCAATATCATCATTCTAATGCCAAGCAAATATTTTACCATTGTTGATACTGATAAATAGTTGTTGTTTAGCGGTTAGAACTTCCATAAGGTCTGATTGCAGACATTCATCTGGATTAGTGATTGTAATTGGTATATTGCTATTTTTTAATAGGTATTCTATTTTGTCTGAAGTAAAATCATCTAGGTCGGTATATCCATAAGGTGCCAAGTATTCATAGATATCAGCCTTGAATGGATTAACCTCTAAGGCCTAGCGATATTCTCGCTAGGCCTAAATTGCATTTTTTATATCTTTCATAATTAGTCTCCTAAATATAGATAGGATGATTCAGTGCCTGATGGCGAACCTGTAAAGAGCGAGGCAGGGTCACTTTGTTCTACCCAAGTGCCATTGACTTTTTGGAATACTGTTACTACATTTTTCCACGTCCCATTTGATTTAAATGAGAGTGGCGGCGCACCAGTATAATCAGCTTTCGCATAGAGAGTTAATGTAGATTGCGTATTATTAGCAGTTGGCGCAGTGAGACTCGCAGGATTGTCAGACGAGGCCAGTGTTGTGCATGCTTCATCAGAGTACCATCCATTAAACTTATATCCCGTATTTACTTTGGCTTCAAAAATAGCCGTTTTCCCTTGGTATACTGGTGAGGTTGCGGACGCTTTACTGATACCTGTTTTTGCTATTGCGGTACAAATACACGAGTCTTCTTCCATAAATGACGAAATATGAAATACTGCATCTTTTGTTGGCTAGTACCAATAATATGACCAAGCCGTGACATCGGCCTTATTCTCATCAAGGAAATATAAATATATCATCTAGGTTTTCCCCAGGACCGAGAATGAGTATGGTTGGCCATACCAAGCAATATAGGCATTGTATGGACAATCTAATGTCAAATAGACATCTTCTAAGGCCGATGAACTATTAACCGTTTTTCGCTGCTAAATTTTAGAGCTGCCAATTTTATCATACTCACCAGTCCGCAGATAGTCGATTTCATCGTCAGTTAGTTTTTCATACTCTACAACGACTCCCTCGAGTTTAATTGGGAAACCATTTAGGGTATCTTTATCATTACCAATTTTTATTCTATATGTAACAATTTCGATATTAGGATATAATTTTATATTGCTAACAATGGTATGATTATAGCTAGCTTTATTACTAACCAATTGAGTTAATCCACTATCTGAATACCAACCAACAAATTCATATCCATCATCAACTGAACAACTAAATGTGACTGTATCGCCATAATAGGCCGTAGATTTACTTACTGTGGCGTGGCCATGTTCTGCCTGCCCCACACCAATAGTATACAAGATTTTAGCGCCCTTAGCATACAATATCAAATTAGAATTGACTGTTACGGTATAGGATAATTGGTTACTTACCAATTGCGTGCAAGACTCATCACTATACCACCCTGAGAACTCAACGCCAGGATTCAAGGTAGCCGTGAATGTGACGCTACCCCCCGCTAGCATATCTGATTCGCTGACCGAGGCCGTCGCCATATTATCCTTGGCCACCGCCTAGCAAGTATATATCTCACCTTCTGGCGCGACTGCTTTGGTGTATAGTGTAACATTCGCATCTGGAACCGAACTATAACTGAGCTCGGTGCTTACCAATTGCGTGCATGCTTCATCACTATACCAACCAAATGATGTGACATAGCTACCTACATCCGCAGTGAATGTAATTGTATCGCCCTCGTAACCAATAGCTTGATTGACTGTGGCGGAACGCACGCCGCGAGAATTAGAGGCAATATTAGCCACATAATCGTATTCCTCGAAATAACCGGTCAGTGTAATATCATTAATACCAACAGCTCGATATATAGACGATGTTCCTTGGTGCATCAAATATCCGATTTCAGATTCCTTGGTTACATTTAATACCCAATCGTGACGGATATTAGTATCAATCCTCTCTACATTATGTATTGCATTAGCACGCCATACTGAGCCATTAATACCACCAAATAGCGGTGTTACATAATCTTCGCCTGTAATAGGATTAGTAATTTTATTAGTTATTATTCGCGCTCCTATAGCGGCTCGGCCTAATTCACTCACGCTGTCTAAGCGCACCATGTGAGCAGTGTCATTAGGGAACAATACATCTTTTGCAGCCGTATTTAAAACAGCTTTTATAGTATAAGGCTTGCTAGATTTATTAGTTAGTGAAGCGGCACTTGTGACATCTGATGTGCCGCCAATGGTAGCAATCCATCCATAGTCCGCACAATTCATATCAGCTTTCCAACCAGAGCCATTGGTGCCCGAGTCAAGTACCTTGTTATTTGTATCTAGGCCCGTGAAATACGTGGTGCCCTTACCATAGGGAATATCAAGCACACGAGTCACAACACGCGAATGGTATTTGCTCTTTGCGTATAAAGTCAATGACCCAGTAACTGCTTGTGTATATTCTAAATCGGTAGATATGAGATTTAAATAGTTAGCATCACTATACCAGCCATCAAACCTATATCCACCTTGGGGACGCGCGGTCCAGGTGTTCTCAACCCCCGGCGCCACATCATGAGATTCGATAGATACATCTATATGTCCATCGCTTACTACATCGCATTTATACGATACATCCTCTATTGTATAAACAACATATAAATCAAAGGCATGCAATCTAAATCTGCGATTGCTTGTGCTAGTGGATTGGCTAACACAGTTAATTTGAAAACCTAGCTTGCCAGCCTTGAGTTCGGCCACACTAGATGGATACGAGGTTGAATTGCCAACGGCCAAGGTAAACGAATCGGTGATAATATTACTACCCGCTTGAACCTTCAGAGACTTAGTATCGTCACTACGAACCATTGGGTCTTCATAATTGCTTACTCGATTGCCGAACAAGAACTCGGTAGCCAGCACTTGAACATCATCCGCACTTCGCTCTTCCTCAGTCTCATCCACATAGGCAAATGATGCATTATCAGTAATTGGCGTTTCATCATTATCTGATATATATTCCATACGACCGGCGCCAATTTTAATCGAATCATAATTAGCATCCACAAGTGAATAGCCGAATTCGGCATGAATACCAGTTATTGTGGCATTGTCAGGTATATCGGGCAAGGGATCTGCGCCAAACCACATCGACATGCCATAGGTGTGTGGGGCCGAAGTTACGTGAGGTTGATATGCGTAGACTGAAGATGTAGCCTGTGCTAAGGTTATGTTGGATATTTTATTCACATCTACTGGAATAGATTGTGAGGGCGTGGCGCCGTTGACTAATCCACGATAAGGCAAGGGATCAAGTAGCTTGACAGGATGGATAACTTTGGTATATCTTGTCTTGCCAATTACAGGATATAGTGTGAGATCGCCAGTAATTGTTACAGTACAAGTGGCGCTAGTGCTTGCTAGTTGTGTGTGATTTGCATCTTTATACCAGCCATAGAACTCTCTATTGGCCTTGGTAGGTGTGCAAGTGAATGTGGCGCTGGCGCCATGCGATACCTAACTTGCAGATACACTGGCGCTACCATCCTGGGGCTGCGCCACACTAATGTTATGTTTAACGAGTTCTCCCTTGGCGTAGAATGTCGCATTGCTTACTATTGGCGTTGTGTATGGGTTGTCAGTGGATACTAATATCGTGCAATCTGCGTCCATATACCAACCGGTGAATGTATAATAATCTTGCGTAGTAGCGGCAAAGGTGCAAGATTCGCCGGATAACACTTGATCATCGCTGACTGTGGCGCTCGCTATACCATCCTTCGCCACCGCGGCACAAGTATAGATGTCGGCTGAGACAGTTGCCTTAGCATAGAGTGTTAGGTCTGAGGCAGCGGTGATTGTATAATTTTGGTCATTGCTCACTAAGTTGGAGCATGCCGCATCGCTATACCAACCGCCCCATGTTGCTCCTTTAATTAATTCAGCACTAAATGTAACGCTATCGCCTTGATAGGGATTGGCAACTGATGCGCTAACTGATTTAATGCCTTGAATATCATTGCCTACACTAGCAATCATAGTGTATTGATTAAAATATAGGGTGAGTTCAAGTTTATCACCACGCTGGTTATCGCCATTCTTACCATAGACGTGCCATTTTATTTCAGTGACACGAGTACTATTAGAAATGGCATTATTAGTTATTCCCGATTTAGATTTTTCTTTTTGAGAGCCTGATGTATACGATTCCTCATGGACTTTAGTTCCTGCAAATTGCAAGTCGACAGTGCAAGTGCCTGCAGAACGAGATGCCGAAATTAATGAATCAATTTGATATGGGTGAGCCGTAGCGGTTGGATACAGCTCACTCTTAGCGTTGTCTTTGAGAATTATATAGCCATCGGTGCTACCATTTAACCATTTACGCCATGCGTGGTCACTAACGTCAAACGACACATCTTGTGCATTACAATAATTCTCAATATTGCTTTTAGTTAGACTGAGTTTCTTGGTGACTGTTGTAGCCATTAGCTCTCACCACCAAATTGATGATTGACAATATTACCCTCATCATCAAAGTAATATATAATACCCCCATCTTCAAGAGCTTGGAAATGGATTACTAAGCGGTATTTAATTCCATCATAGAACCAGAGGGGTTTATCGCTGAATACCCAGCTTATGAGTTCGTCAACTGTGGTATCAGAGTCAAGAATCGCCATGCCATCTCCAGCAGTATAGCCTGCCGAGAAGTCTTTGTAAGTCAATGTTGCTAATTCATCCATTTATCAACCCTCCGTTTGTATATAGATATCGCCATTCTCGCCTAAGTCGGCGCTCGGCGCATTGCTTGTTCCAGAATATATTTTAGATGCGGTTACTGAGATAGTGCCATTGTTAGATATTGAGATACCGTTGCCTGCTGTGTAAATAGATACCCATTGATAATTACCGGTATTGTCATTATTAATATTAAATAACAACCTTTTTCCGTCGTCAATCCATGTTGTATAAATTAAAATCACACTTGAATTACTTGCACATGCTGATGTAGAAAATCTTCCTTCACCAGCGACAATAACCATCATAATTTTATTAGATTCAACCGCCGATTGAATTTCTGCAAATGTCTTTGATAAACTAGTGATATTACCATTGCCATCTATTTCCATCTCCAAATAAAACGTATCACTACCAGATACAATATCTTTTATTTCCCATTTTTTATTGGTAGCATTCCAATAAGCAGCGCCAGATGCAGGTGGATTGTACCAGCTTGCATAAGGCGTACTAAATCGTTCATGCGATTGATTAACGGTAGTTGATCCTGGGGCTCGAAGTAACACATATACTATATATCCAATTCCTAATGGACAAATCAATTCAATATATTCATCATGATCGGTAGTAGCATCACTAATATAGCTTCCAACCAATAATGCTGTGCCACTACCAAAATTTGATATTAAGCCAAGATGATTTTGTATAGCATTTTTTATATCATCGAATGAAGTAGTAATATTTTCACTGTCATCATCTATTTCAATAACAAACACATCACTACTACCACTACCACCAGTAGAACTAATAACGCCCTCATTGCTGATACTAATTCCATCGCCAGCAGTATAATTCTTTATTTTACTAAGTATGTTCTCATCCGCATAAGGGAGTTGTGTAAATGTCTTCTCCCCATCGCCGACTTTGAATCGTTTCTCGCCAGCACTTGTTTCTACAATAATAATTTCACCATCGCCAATTACCGGATCTGCGGTCGTCCAGTTAGTGGCGGTATCGCTACGCTATTTAATTTGCGCTAATAATGTTTTATTTGCCATAATTAACTCCCTTTCTTTAATCAAATACCGAACACATGATTCGATACTCAATTATTTAAATTTTTATTTCATCTAATTATGAAAAATTAAATTGTGGGACTAACTATTTTTGCCCAAAATAAAAAATAGGGTTAGACTCCACGAGCCTAACCCTTATTAATTATCTATTAGAAACTATTAGCATTACCGCCATCAATTATCAATACATCGCCCTCAGCAATGAATAACTTTTGAACATCGACAGCTTTAACGCCAATCTTATTCTCAGTAATTGCAATACTAGTATCGTCTGCTACAGGAACCGCAATATCAACAGCCTTATCTGCAACATCAAGTGCCGCGCCATTGACTTTAACAGTCTCAATAACGTTGACTTGTGCGCCTTTAGCAATATCGGCGAGCTTACTACCCTCACTGTTGGACATTAAGCGTTTATCCAATTCCTTCTTGACGTAGGTATCATTAAGCTGGAGGTCAGTAATTCTAGCCTCAATCTTATTAGAAACAGAACCTTCGATGTTAGCCGCGCCATTCAACTTGGTAATAGCGTTGGTTAATGTCTGCTCATTGGCGCGTGCGGTCGATGCTTCGGTCTCAATCGCAGTCTTATTGGCAGCAATATTCTTGACCATTTCATCGGCGGCTTCGCCATGAGTAGTAATATAGTCCTGAATTTCTTTCAAGGTATCTACTGCGGCATCGCCAACTTCAGCAGCGTTCAAGAATGCGTCCAAACGCTCTTTCTCAGTGGTAATTTTGCCTTCGAGCTCGGTCTTATCAGCACCCTTGAGATAATCATCTTCAACAGCCTTTACGCGATTAGACAACGCTGTATCATCATAGGTAGCTGCAGTCTTAGCGTCCTCAATCGCTTCTGCCACCGTCTTATCAGCAGGGATTGCGCCAAGCTTGGTATTGATAGCGCTAATTGCATCGGTATTAGTCTTTACTTGACCATCCTCAAGTGCCTTGACTGCAGCGGCGGCATCATCGCCAGCTTTCTTAGCATTGGAGATTGCGGCATCCTTACCATCAGCATAATCCTTAGCCTGCTTTAAAATACCAGTTTCGGCATTGTTGATAGCATCAATCGCATCAGCATTATCCTTAACTTTGCCATTTTCAAGAGTGGTTACAGCGGCTGCGGCATCAGTGCCCGCCTTTTTAGCGTCAGCAATCTTGTTAGAAACAGAACCGCCATCCGCCAAAGAATCCTGAATGTCTTTAATACTAGTGGAGTTAGCGGTGACCTTATCGCTTAGCTCAGAAAGCTTTACATCAGATGCAATACCCTTAGTCTTGGCATCGACATAACGACGAACATCAGCAATAGTATTGCCATCAGTGGTTTCAGCATCTGCGTCGCCAATCAATGCGGTCTTAGCTGCATTAACAGTGGATACAGTAGCAGCATTATTAACACCTGCTTTATAGGAGCCATCAAATGTTAAGTTATCTTGCTTACCATCGAGCAAACCCTGCAGGCCAGTAATCTTACTTACGCCAAGCTCAGGAATGTCATCCGCACCGAGGGCCTTGCGCTCAACAGTTACAATACCATTTGCTTCCTTGACTGCGGTAACAAATTGGTTATCAACTGCCACATCGTCATTCTTGAGGTCTGCAACCTTATTGGAGAGCTGCCCCTCGAGATTGGTCTTAACTGTGGCGACCGCATCATCAGCATACTTCTTGGCACCGGCGATTGTTGCCGCACTAGCCTCGTCGCCCACCTTGCCTTCCAATGCTGCCTTAGCGGTATCAACATAACCCTGAGCAGTTTCATTTATAGACTCAACAGTGGCGAATGCCGCATTCTTGAGACCAGCAACTACAACTTCTGCGCCATCAACACTAATGGTGCCATTATTGGAGCCAGAAACAACCTTCTGAACTGCACTATCGGCCTTATCAAGAGATACAACAATACCCTCAGTAAGCATTTCTTTAGTGAGAGAACCATCCTTGACACTAGCGGTTACCTTGTGAGTATCACTAGAGACGTTGACTTGGATGGCGTCATCTGCGCCCGAACCGCCAGTGACATACTCAATTAGGGAGCCAACGTTGACATAAATGGGCTTGGTGCTATTGGCGAGATTCAACTGAATGTAGGTGCCAGCAGTTTCAACGCCTTCAGGGAGATTGCCATCAGCGAGTTCAACAACCGAACCAGATGCAACAACCAAGTCTTTGGGAATATTGATTGCTACGCCTTCATTTACGCCATCCTTGGTTAAATGGTATGTGGCGACGTCGCCTTCAGCAGCTTCGCCATCTTTAACCAAGCTATAAACAGGAACCTTGACATCGGGAATTTCAACCTTGAGACCATCAGTTGCAAGGGACAGCGCATTGCCTTCTGCTTCAGAAATCTTAACTGCTACGCTAGGCTTGGTGGCGCTGCCAGCTATAGTGACGCTTGCATCGCCAGCTTCAATGCTCTCGAGGCGGGCCTTCGCCACTGCCTCAACATCAGCAATTAACTTATATAGACCGGTAGCCTCATTCTCGCCTTCAGCGGCCGCGCCAACAGCTTTTGTGAGATTACCTACTTGAGTTTGTAAATTTGCTACATCAGATGCAAGGTCGCCAGATGCGGTGGTTTGTGCCAATTTAACAAGATCGCCATTCTCATTGCTAATCATGTAAGCTTCGCACTTGCCATCAGCAACTAATGTCAGAACTTGACCAACATAAGCAGTAGCGCCAGATGCGGCATAAGTTTCTAATTCTGTTTTATTATACCATACAGCAGTCGTATCGAGAGGAATAGGATTGCCGCGTTTGATATTCATAGGAAGTGCCATATAGGCAGCATTATTTAAAATAGTAGCCATATTATTTATCCTCCCCTTTTATTAACCAATTGTGACAGCATATTTTTCAGTGCTATCAATAGATGCGGGCTTGTAGACCCAAACATTGTAGGCCGCAGCGGTAAAGCTCTCAGCACCCTCAACCTGAATACTACCAGCCTGCTTGACGAAGCTAGCCGTTGCGTCTGCGTTCATTGCACTAGGCATGAGCACCTGAGTAACCGACATGCTAGTAGGAACAGCAACAACAACCTTCACTGCGCCAGCGCCTGCGCCAAATGTAGTAATAGTTTTCTTACTTGCTTCCTCATGGCTGAGCTTACGGATATTTTCACTATTGAGTTCTGCGTCAGTGGTCATAGGACCATAGAACATGTGGCGAACGCCAACGAGCTTAGCAGATGCCGTAGCAGTCTTAGTGCCAGCAGCAATCTTACCAGTTGCATAGGCATTACCCAAATTGGTCTTAGGAACAGCACCTTCATTGTGAGTGATAGAAACACTCAATTCCTTGGTGCCATCAGCAACAACGTTTTCAAAAGTGCCAGTAGCGCCATCTTTAGTCTTACCATCGAAACTAGCGGTTATAGTGCCGGCAACAACACCAGTGGCAGGACCATAAGTGTAGGAGCCAGTAGACAAAGATGCCGAATATGAAATATTCTTATGAGTGCCGATTTCAAATGTGCCGCTGCCGCTAGTAATCTCCACAGATGCGGCAGGCAGAGTTGTGGCGGGGTTAGCCTCCTTTGCCAAGATGCTAGCCATAAACTCTTCAACGCTCTTACCCGATGCTGCGAGAGTGCCAGAACCGCCGGATGGGGCACCAATCGCGCCAATCGCATTAGTATAGGTAAAGTCATCATCAAAATAAACATTCTTAGCATTGTAGTTGCCATCCATCGCGCACCATTTCTCACCATCATAGGCATAAGCTGTGTGACTGTTGACTTTTGAGCCTGTAGCTACTGCACGCTCAACTATAGCCATATCTCCTTGCGCAGGATTAGCAACGGTAGCGAGCATCTCAGTATCAGTTTCATTATCCTCAACCAATAATACGGAAACTTTATCTTCTGCTTTATCAATCAAAGCCTGAATAGCAGCTTGATCGGCGCCGGCGATTTTTAAATCTTTCCAAGTATGCTCGCCATCGCCAATGCGAATTTCATTTTTTGTGGTATCAATACCAACCTCACCCTTCTTGAGTATCTTGGTGCTAGCTTCCCATTCAGCGGTCGTGCCATTGCGCAAGATAATCTGGGTGGTTAAAGTTTTGTTAGCCATAAATATTTTTCCTCCTTAAAAAATATTAGGGGTCGCCGCCATCGACGATTTCATATCCTTCGTCTTTTAAACAGACAAAATCATTATTATCATCGACTAAATAGGGGGCCCATTGACCATCTATGTTAATTGAAATCACTTCCCCGATATAATCATATTTATTAGCCCAGGTTCGTGCTCCAACCATAGAATTAAATTGGGTTTTTTTGGTAATAGTCTTTAATTGACCATTATCGTCATAGTAATACATTTCAGACCGTTTTGCGTCATCACTAGTTAATACTAGACTCTCACGAGGAATAACGCCACTTTCAATGGCGCCTTGGATACGGTCTTTGTCGCTATACACTACATTGAAAGCCATTGCGCTCCTCCTTATCCGATTGCACTTACTTCATAATAATCATTTACCAATTGAGATTGATAGCCTTCAGCTAATAAAGCAGTAGGTACTTCGCAATTAAATTTGCCACCTCTGATAATCACATTGGCCTCTTGCTCCACAAGAATATTAAATCTTGGTGTAGAACAATAAAAGGTGCCACCGGTAATTACGACATCAGCAATATTAATATTATCGTTTAATTTTCTTGCTCGTAAATTATAGTAATTATCACAATTAAAATTACCTCCATTAATAGTTAGCAATTTACCACAAGTATAGATTGTTCCATAAAAATTACCACCATTAATTTCAACCTAACCATTATCATCATTTTTGACAACATACAATCCACCTAAAAATGTTCCATCATTAATAACTAGTTTAGGAGTCGCTTCATTTTGACCAGTCACAAATCCTTTTGCAGGATCGCTATTGGAATAATCCCAATAACCATTTTCAATTAGACTAGAATATGCTTTATCACAACTCACCAACCCGCCAGTAAATGTCATATTGCCATGATTAACGATTGTATAATAACCATTATCTTTAGAATCTAATGTTCGTATATAATTTCCTCCAGCAATATACATATTTCCACTATTCATAACCGTAGGATTACCATGCTTTTGGCATTCCATAGTGCCTGTGCCGCTTACAGTAAGAGTAGATTGATATCCATTAGTTAAAGGCGTTTCTTTATCATTCTTAATATTAATATTTTTTAATTCAATGCCTGCATTTGTGTTTGTTGGTATTTTAATCACAGAATTAAAATTAGCAGGAATAATAATTAAATCGCCGTCGCTTATATTAGCAAGAGCATCTTCTATAGAATTATATTTAATACCATTCGATTCAACAATTGGATTAGAGGTGCCATCATCACGAATTTTAATTACTTCTACAGTGCCAGGTTTGGCGCCGCCCCCTATTTGTTTCCACTGACCACCACTATAAATATAGAACATATCATCTACTTCGCATATCTCGCCTTCAATAGCGGTTTCAGGCAATACGCCTACCGAACCCAAATATTTAACAACGTCAGCGGGAAGAGTTATATTATCAGTGATATAAGGTAATTCATTCCAAGGTGTTGTGCCATTACCAACTTTTAATTTTCCGGTATCTAATTCAAATCCTGGTTCACCTGGGCCAAGAACCAAATTTTGTTCTGTCCAAGCCGAGGAATCACCACGTTTGAAATAGAATTTAGATTTCATATATACATCAGCCATTATCTCAACTCCTTTCTTTAACCAATACTACCGCCATCCCAAATGTAGGTATTATCGGTGCTAGGATCAGGAGTGTCAGAACCGGATGAGCTACGAGCTAATTTAACCCAAGAACGTTGATTGTTCAACATATATGTGTTAGATGTAGCTATAACAAACGCTGTGCTGCCGGGCACTAATGTAGGATCAACAGTAGGCAATGTGGCGATTTCGCTTTCAGTATCTACCACGAATTGCTTTAAACCATAAACGCGCTCATTATGTTCTCGTGTCATACCATACATAACGTATTAACCTCCTTTAATCTTTTGGGCTATAGAAATAACCCTTTCTAGTATTTTTGAAAATAAATCATGTTCTATGAGCCTCTTTTGTCCAAAAAAATTCCTATAGCGCGATTCAAGGGGAAAACGGCGTGGCGCGAACCGTGCCTTGATGCGCATCATGGCTAGGTGATGAGAACTCAAAGCGAGCCGGCGCCATGGCATAAAAAAATAGTGTGGCGATTAACCACACTATTTCTTGAAATTGGAGAACAAAAATGAATGTATACAGCCCTATATAGGCTATAGTGGCAGCCTCGGGTGGTAACGCTCCACCTCCTCTGGGTTCAAAGCCCAGCATACTCACTTTTATACGACGAGGCTATATGGTCCGAGTGGAGGGACTTGAACCCCCGGCTTCCTGAACCCTAGTGGTAAAAGCAAGATTCGAACTTGCAACAGATTCAACTGACCTCAAGGCGAACCCCTCAAGCAATCCCATTCTGCCATTTTACCAAATCAGGCGCGCTACCAACTGCGCTACACCCGGATATCAGGGTTGATGATTAATCACCAACCCAAACCTTATCGAATAAGAAATCTTCCAATGTCCACTTCTCAAAGAATGGACGATAGGAACGTGCCACATTTTCCTTCCAGGCGGGATACTGAGCAACCATATTTTTATAATATGCCCAAATGTCCCCAGTCTTCGCGTTATATGTATTGCAAATTCTCTGATAATAATCATTCATGATATTTTTAATCTCAGGATTAATATCTTCAGGATGATAATACAAGAAATTCATATAATACAAATACATCAGACAATAGTTATTCAACAATATCTTGAGATACTCACTCTTCTTGGCGGGGTATTTTTCACGCATCGCCAAGCCCGCTTCCATGACACTAAATGCGTAATCTGCAAAATTTTCCTCGGTATAGCGAGGGGAGCTAGTCATGGAACCTATGTTTTGATTCCAAAAGTAAGTATTCTGATCCATGGTGCAATAGGAGCCGCCGCAACCGATGATATGAGAAACTACAAGATTATTAAAATATACATCCTCATGAGTATACAACTCAGTGTCAAATCGTATATTTTTATCAACGAGGAACTTACGATTATACCACTTGCCATGCACCCAAGTGCTATCATTCTTATGGACAAAACCAGTCTCACCAGTGAGCCCATTACGCTCAGTGAAATTACCAATAATCATAGGAATTTCAATCTTAGCTTCAGCAACCTTCTTCTCAACCTCGTCTATAGTATGCGCTACAGCCTGCACAGTGCCAGTAGGAATAACATCATCAACATCAAGAAAACCAACCCATTCGCCAGTCGCCACATCAAGACCCGCTTGTCTAGCGTTGCCGGGGCCATTAGGCAGGTCCAGCGCCACGTCAACAATCTTAATAGGTAATGTCTCAGCAAATTTCTCAGCTACACTCTTGGTTCCATCGGTGCAGTGGTCACAACCAATAATGACCTCCTTGAGAAAATTCTTTGCATCTACGAGGGAACTCAATGCGGTTCCAATATATTTCTCACCATTATATACGGGAATTATAATAGATAAATTCTTTTCCATTTTGTTCTCCTTTTGGATTTATGGCGCCCGATCGAGAATTCGAATCTCGGCGGGTCTTACGACCCCTATCCGCTTAGCAAGCGGACCCCTTCAACCACTTGGGTAATCGGGCATATCTAAATAAAAAATTGTGAGGTAAAAAACAAAACCAATTACTTGGCTCAGGTGTAAAAACTCCTCACAATTAATAGTTTTTGTTCCATATATTTACTAAATATATAGAAAGGGTAGGATATTACGCCAGCCTAAATCCATTTCACAATACATTTTAGGTTCCCCGAACGGCGGTCTTGGGCGCCCAAAGCGCTGGTTGCTCAGTTGGGGATCGAACCCAAATCTTCGGAGCATGAATCCGATATGCTACCTTTACACTACCGAGCAATATATATGGCGTTCTTACGCGACGCCATATTACGCCTTGTATTTAGATGAGTTAGGTCTCATCGCCAGAAATATCTGGACTTCTCATGGACGCACATTTATTCAACATAGTTTTCATAATCATACCTCCATCCAATTACTCAAGGTTTGAGCCTTGAAAAATAAACACTCATTGATAGGCCTTCGCCTTACTGCAACGTATATCTTCACGCATATTCAGACACGGGAGAAAACAAATCTGAGCTTAGCTAACGTCTTAACTAAACTTTTTGCCCTCACTCTTTCGAGCCCAAGCCCCTAGAGGATTGATTACCTCTAACTTTCACGGGATATTCAGAATTTACTTGTTATTCTTCGCAAGTAGAATATCATACTTTTTCTTCATTATTCTTTTGCCTTCCGCTACTCGTTCGCTTGTAGACAGTTATAGTATCATTTCTGATACATCACGGCACAGGTGTTTGTTGGTATTTCCTAGGTTTAATGACGACACCACTCGTTTCACCCTAACTAGGAGAGGCCATCTTTTGTCAAGATAGCTTTCTATTGCACACCCCTGTCCACGGCATCCTTTACATGCGACAACGCCAGCACAACATCTTTACTTTCCACACAAATGGTGTTCAGCATACAAGTCGCCTTGCATACCGCGGTCAGGTTTCCACAAGTATCCTTGTTTCGTTCGGGCACCTCCGAGCGCTTTTCGATGTTTCTCAGCATGGACATCGCATCCATTCTGCACTGAGTTATCAAGTGTTTATTTTTCAAGGTTCAATTTCTATAATTATTATAACAAAATTTTTTATTTTTATCAAATGAGGATTCGCTTTACTTTCGTTTTTATTTATTATACTGACTGCAAATGACTAAGCCACATACTCAATAATGATTGGTGGTAGTTTAAGGAACCCACAAGGAAATCCATCCTCTATGTCAGTTGCGCTATACGCATGGTGATGCCAGGGGGACTTGAACCCAAAAACCATTTTCACCTTGAAAGGGTGAGGACCTAACCTTTAGTCGATGGCACCATATTTAACATTCTTTATTTTTATGTTTTGCTTTTCTTTTGAATGAGCCTTTGCCTCTCTTTGGCGCGATTATCGATCCCCGATTGCGCCACATCAAGAAGTCTTGAAGCTCATCGCCAGTCTTTTTCTTTATTCGTTTGTTCATTTTTCCATTTCTCACTTTCTATAAATATTATATAATATTTTTTTAAAAATGTCAAATGGTTTTTTAAGCTAGCCCGATTTTTTAAGGACATACTCCTTGAGGGAAATCGGTTAACCTCTGAATGCATTCTAGGCGGGCATCTTTTTGTTCTATTCACTAGGTGAGACCGCTCATCTCCGTTGTCAAAGCAATATCTTTTATAGCGCGTGCCTAAGCGCTCGATCGAAGCGATATTTATATAGCAGGTAGGTCGCCACTCCTAGCCTCGCGAAGTATATATTATTTACAAGAGATACCCTCGCGTTAGACCTCTTGGAACCCTCTTTGTGGATAGAAGGCCGAGAACCCGTGGTAGAGATGGTGGGATTCGAACCCACACGCGAATTAACGCATTGGTTTTTGAGACCAACTTGGCTACCGGTTACAACACATCTCCATATTCATGAGGGTCTATGAGGCGGACCCTCAACGCCTTGTAAGAAAGGAATAAAAACACAGAACATATTAGGGAAATAAATCTTTATTATATATATATTATATAATAAAAATTTAATTTTGTCAATTAAGTGAAAGCTTTCCTCGAAAGGAGGTTTACCAACCCGCTGTTTTGCACCTTGCGCTACTGGAGTCGAACCAGATTAACTTGAGGACTCGAACCTCGCTGCACAGTTATGGACTACCGTTGCCCAAATATTGGTGCGCAAGGTGGGACTTGAACCCACACGCCTTTTGGCCATTCTTTCTAAGAGAATGCTGTCTACCTATTCCATCACTCGCGCATATTGCGTATTTTACTTGGCGCCCCAAGAGGAGGATAATTATTAAAAAATCATTTTTCTTTATGTATATATTATATTATAAATTTTTAATTTTGTCAATTAAGAATTTTATTTATAGCCAACAGGATCGAACATTGGCGCGTATGTTTTCACACTATTATGAATAACACTACCTATGTAGATTTCTGCGCCATCGACCTCTTTAATATAGATTCGTGCGGTGTCAGTGCTGACTGCGCCACGTCCTCTAGGTCTAGTAATTCTTTTGGCTGTCTCCTCAATCTGCTTCATGTCACAAGTGTTCAATTCTATACGACTCTCGCTACCTATAATAATGAATATAGGGGCACCATTTTTGAGTATTGGATTGGTATCTATGATTCTACCCTGCCACTTGATAATATACTCACTATGTATATCAGTAATTATCAAATGGGATTTAATCATTACTGTGTCTTGAATAATCATGGCTGTAGACCTCTGAAAAAGTTAAAGACATCATTATCGGCTTGGCGCGTTACGATATCTTCTGAGCGAGGTGCGGCATTAGACTTGTGGCCAGGATGTTGTTCGCGCCAACACGCTAGGAAATGTTTTCTAATGCCTTCCTCGCTATTAAATTCTCGTTTACATTCAGGACAAATATACATATAACATATACTCCTTTATTTCTTATGTATATATTATATCATATATTTTTATAAAAATCAAATAGGGAAAATTAATCTACATCGCCCAAAACTATTGGCGTGAGTTCTTCAACATAGTCAGCATAGAACCAACTAGTCCAAGGATTATGAAGACCATGCTGAGCTTCTGCAAGCTTACTATTATACTCAGCAATATCCTCCATCAGTTCGGTCATACCAATATTGTTATCATTGAGATACTCCTTTTGGTCAAGACGATACTCAAGTATCTCTTTTTCTGCCTGATAGCCCGCCAATTGGCCCTCAGAATTAGCATGAGCTATAATTATTCCAATGCAGCATCCAATGCTTGCAATAATACTAAGAGCGCCTAAAGACAAACAAACTATACCTATAGCATCACACCATTCATGCCTACTATTTAGACAATGAGCTGATATAATAAAACATAGAATAGCGCCTACTATACAAAATATTGTAATTAACATCCGAATTTACCCCCATTCATCATTAGCATGAGCGGCAGAAGATTATTGTCAGTATTTTTATTATTTATTAGGCACATAAGCATAATAGGGTCAATTGAATCGCGATTTGTCATTAACATTAAAGGCAGTAAATTTGAGTCATTATCCATAGAACCACTAAGCAACATAAGCATCCACAGACTACCAAAAGGATTATCTTCGGAAGGAGAACTAGTGGCCACCAAATCAGTGTCTAAAATAGAAATAATTTTTGTACAAAAATCAAAATTAAAAGGAGATTTGGCTGGTATAATACTCTTACGTTCGCCAGAATAGATATCAATGACATCCAGCGACTTCTCAAATACCTCAAGAACGAACATAGGAACCCTATTGTGGATAACAATATCGCCATCCTTAATATCCTTGATCGCCACAGGCATCTTATACATCAGGCCATCGCCACTGAAATTAAGAATATCAACATTCATAATATTCTCATTAACTTTGTCCCATGCTACATAGTTGCCATCCTTGTTTTTAATAGCAAGACCATACATAGACATGCGAACGCTATCTCCCTTGATCGGGCCAAAATCAAAATTAAATATCTTGTTCTCCATCGTTTTATTTTCCTTGATTTCAGATTTATTTTCTATAACACCATATGCATTAATTGCATAACTAGTAGTTAAATCGCTTGAATTAATTATCATACCACCAGGGTTCCAGGTAGCTGTATTTGTATGCCCATTATAATTAGTAGCAGCAGTAGTAGCCGTATCATAATTTATTGCCAAACTTATCTCATCCTCCTCAGGAATATGAACTATATATGTGGCTAAATAGTCACCAAATTGCCGTTTGCCAGATGCCGTAGTTTCATCAACACCAAATAAATAAACCGCAACACAATCCCCATTCTCGTCGAAGCATTTAATATAAAAATCCTCTGTATCTTTTTCATAATTCATTTCTATATTAATGGCAGTCATTAGCGATTTCCACTCTGAAAATCGTATTCGGTCATAATTATTAGTATCGCGAGCCTTCTGGCGAAAATCCTCCATTATAGCACGCCAATCCGCCTGAGTAAATCGCCAACAATTATTCATTTATAATCTCCTGCCATGAGGATTCAATGTTCTTAGCAGATAACCACTTCGGCGCATTATAATGCTTATATTCTGAATCAATTACCTCTTGGATATATTCATCAAGCTTGCTATCAATATATTCTATCTGCTCTGCATCAGTCTCATTACGAGTAAATGCCACATAGTAATCCTTACTATAGTAACGAGGATGACAGTTTACGCAAAATAAAATATGATGGATGTCAAGCTCATGATCTAGCAAATCTTCTTCATACTCGTCAGGGATTGATGCTTGTGCAAAATCATAATCCCAAACAACTTCATGAATTTCATGCAATGGAAAAAATCCATAACTCTCATGGATATTATAATCCACAAGTGCCATAGTCGCCAAGCACTCATTCGCTGAAAACTCTTCCTCGCTAAAACAACTATCAAGGGCTTTGGAGCCGCTAATAGTAATAGGCTTCGTTCCATCTCCCGGATCGAGGGAAAAGTTCCCCTGACCCTGATCTAGATATTTGCGTGCTTTATCTATTATGTTGCAATAATTGTCATACATGGATTGCGACATTAGCTGAAATCCCTTATATTTTCCGCACTTGAAACTTATTAGAAACATTAACGACTCCTTTCTATAATATATTGCTCAAGAACGCTCATAGCCTGCTCTACAATGTCCAGTTCGTCATTAATAAACACACCCGACCAGTCAAGTGAGTCAATGACAGCATCCAGGCGCTCCCAAGCATTCATAGCCACCTCATTTGAAATTTTCATTTTTATTTCCCCTTTTCACTTTCTATAAATATTATATAATATTTTTTAATAAAAATCAAATGGGGAATTTTATAATAAACTTATGCCACATAGGTCAAGGTAATTGTGAGAACAGCCGAAACAATATTTACAATAAACCAAATGATTGCGCTAGCGCAACCTATATAAGTAAATATCTTGCCGACTTTCTCCCAATTGCCATAGTGAAACATATACATCATACTGCCGCACCAAGTGACCAGTAGTATAGCACACAGAACCAGTAGACTAATAGTGGGGGACATTATCACACGCTCCTTTCATTGTAATTGACACAACACCCCTCGTTGCGCTGGCAACCGTATTCTTTATCATAACATTTACAACCTGCTTGGCAGGTAATTTTCTCACGCTCGGGATTGCGCGCCTGAGTAGTCATAATCATATTACCTTGGCGAACTTGGCACGGGATCAGCTTTGGGAGAGGTGAGGCGTTGGTCTTATACTCGCAGACCTGAGCTTCGTCACATTCATTACAAGTGCCGAGTGCTGCCTGACACTGAGGGCATACAAATACTTCTTTATCAGTCAGATAGATAAATGCCTTTTCAGGCCCCATGACGCCACAGCTAGCACATACTGCAAGATGATTAGCATCAATAAACTGAGGACAACTATCGGTATCAGGCCTAACTTCCCACTTAGTCAACTTGCAACTATTGACATCGGGGTCTTTCATAGCACAATTTTTGCATTTATGTAAATTCATTTATTCTTCCTTTCTGCTGCATGATTAATAGTAATGCGATGGAGTGAGTCTACTTTAGATGTGAGTCCACGCTTCATGAGCTGATTTAGATTAACAGGAGTATAATTTACATTCATAGAGCATACATTCAAATCCTTATCAGTCGGCGGCGTGAGATTGTGAATATGCCCGTGAATAGAAAACATACCATCTATTTCTATTGGCTCATGAGAGAGAATGAGTTTAGGCCCAATGATCAAAAGACCAGGGTATACTTCGTCGCAAAGTTGATTGTCCATAGTCGCCACCCACTTAGTGAATGGCGCATGAAAATCGTAGACCTTTTCCACGATGACTCGGTAGTTAGGATAATTCTGCGTCATTTCCATGTAGACTTCATCCCTTGTCCACTCTTCAGCATCGAATGTTCGCTGGAATTGCCGACGCTGATAGTTAGACCTGCCTGTGTCATGATTGCCGGTAATCAGAACCTTGTAGCCGCGAATATCCTTGAGCCAACTAGGTTCGCCTATATCGCCCAAGAAAATAATCGTATCTTTGCGGCCGACCTTTGAGTTAATAAGACGAACCTGCTCCTTATCAGTGGGCTTATGGACTAGCCCTGACTCTTCTTCAGTCTCGCCAAAATGCGGATCTGAGAACAGCCAGATAGTCTGATCGCCCCACCGCTCATTAAATATATCATACAGTCCAGTTACCATGCCATTCTCTCCATGATATCAGTCGCTTCCCGCTCAGTGGTAAATATGGGGCTTTCATCCAGTGGCTCGAAATAGATACTAATTATTTCATTACCATACCATGCTTCAGCCCACCCGCCGGCATCTTTCATGGTCTTTGCATGAATAAAACCACATTCGGTGCGCTTACAATTTGCATCTTCATCGTATATTTCTGCTTTAAAATACATCATATATTGTTCCATAATATCCTCCTTACTGATACAAATAGATATTTATCGGCATCGGCTCACATTTCCACTTAATGCGCGTGGCGAAGTCAGGCACACCATCACAAAAACCGGCGCCAAACCATCTTTTGAGATAATCGACATATTTGCGAGTCTGGCGATCAGCCGCATTCTCATTCTTTATCATATAGTCTCTATACCACTGGATACGTTCGGTGTAATTTCTCATAGTATCAAATCCTTTCGATTAATATACTTGAACCATTATATGCAACTGAGGTAGCTCGCCCACGTGTGAAGGAAACAATTCATAAAACTTCATAATCTCTTCGGGGTGCTCTTCAATGGTCGGCGCTTTGGTGCCGGGGGTATAAATGGTGTCCTCATCACAAGAAAATGCATAGTCGCCATAGACATAGACATAATCGCTGTGGCCGCCCCACCCATTCTGACAAATGAGCGTCTCGTAATCCACTAGCTCATCATAAATATCGCCATCCAACTCGCGCACTTCATCATTACTGATTATCCAGCCACAAGAAACAACAGCACGATATTCAACACTCATTTTTATTTCCTCCTTTATTCTTTATATATATTATATTATATTTTTTAATAAAAATCAAATAAGGGATGCTAATTATTAGCATCCCTTATTTTTAATACTTGAAATCCATATTAAATGTTTGCTTAAGGCGCTCAATATTCAGCTTTTCCTCCTCGGTTATCTCAGTGGTATTAAGAACAGGCTTAGCGACCGAAACTAGACCGCCCTGCACAGACCAATCAAAATCTCCGCCTTGAGAAACACTGTCAACCGTGCCCACAAGTGTCTTAGGACACGTCAACGCCACAGCAATCTGCACTCGCTGAGAACCGTCCTTGGCCCAAATATAATATTTGCCATTATATTCACCAATCCAGTCTTCGCCAAATGCCTTAGCCATGACCTCTGCCACATGAGCCTTTGCTATACTACCTCTTACTGCCATTACTCATCTTCCTCCGAATCATCTATCCAATCCCAGCAATCACGACAGAAATAACTATCACAGCTGAGACGATATTTTGCTAAATCATAAAATACCAGTTCGCCGCAATTGGCACAAAATACAGTTTCTTGCTCCATGCATTGCTCACAAACATAGTTACCATCTTGTGTCTGATATACTTCACTTATTGGTTTTCTATATCCGCAACAATCGCACACGAATATATCCTCCCTAACTTGAATACCATAATCGCATTCACAACTAAAGCATAGAAAAGTATCTGCGCCAGCGGGATATTCCTTACCGCAGTGCAAACAATGAATTGGTTCACCTACTACAATTGGCTTATCTGCCCAACCCTTATGCCACACATTCAAGTATAAACTTGATATCAATGCATCATTAAATTGACCGGTATGTGGCGCATTCTTAGTTTGATTTTGCATATCATTAATTATATCGGTCGCCCAAGGGGCAGCGCCAAGTGTAAAACCAGTAGTATTCCAAGGCTGAGATAGCTCATGGTCTATGATAGGCAGAATATCTTGTGCGGTGAATGGATACTGACGACTTGCTATTGTGGCGCCATTGCCCATATAGAACAGAACGCGCCATTTTTTGCTATTCCAAGGGACTGATTCAGGGAAATTGGGCAATTTATATTTTGAACCGCTCGAATCTCTAATATAGCACACAACAGTGCAAGCATCGGTCATGTAATTCAAATTGCCCAACCGATAATCCCCATCCATAGCATGGCAAGAACGCCAATTATATGTTGTCTCACTAATGGACAAATAGTCAAGTGGATGCACTGAGAACACCAATGTTCCACTGATCTTGTCCTTTTGGATAATACGACTTGCCTCAGTTCTTATCTCCTCAAGCTTGTCTTTATCCTCTATAAAATATCTAAATGCCTTAGTTATTTTCATACCCTCTTTGATTCCTTTGGGGTAGCCATCCCATTCGCAAATGAATGGAATTTTATTTTGAAAAAATGAATGTCTGATTGTCCATACGAAATCGCTGAGGTCATAAGCATGATATCTTCTTTCTAGCCACTCGCAAAATTCGAGAACTTCTTTATCTTTGTTCTCTTGGCTCAAACCAAATGTCATAGGTTGTGGCGCCTCTAGCATGGGGCCGCCCCACATATCGAGCCATTTCTTTTTGTTTTGCTCCCATTCGGTTCGCAACTCTGTCAAGTCGATACTCATATCATCACAATACTCTTGCGAGTAACGAATTACTGACTCTACATTTTCCCAAATCTCATTATACAATGTGGCGACCTCCGCATTCCGGACATTTGTCGCCAGCTACTTCGACTTCATAGAACTCGTGACAATTGTCGCAATAGTCTACATGATCAGGCATGCAATTGAGGCACACCTTTTTCATTTCTCTACCCTCTTGGGTATACTCTTTAGGGATAATCATTGCAGTTGAATAGGATGTGAACCCGCCGCAATAAGAACAATTACAAGCCCCAAATTCAGGCGCCGCCGCCATGTATTCATATCTCTCGGCATTCTCTGCATCTTCAAGCATCAGCGCCACTTTGTCAAGCGTTTCCAGCATCCAATGAACAGTGAGCATTTCTGCAAGGCTATGCTCATTCTGATAACCAATAGACAGGTTAACGCCAGCAATGCCCCAAGCGGGACATAGAATACTAATGTCACTGAATGTGCCGTGGGCAGTCTCAAATCCAAAACTTTCTACATACTTAGCGAATGGCACATTGACGCAATCATAGAATACACAATCTTTGGCGTTGGCACGATCAAGTTCAATAACATACTTAAACTGCCTCGGGTCTATAATATTGTCTTTAACCGCATTAATGGAACCATGACCGCCAATTTCTTCATCTTCTACGAATAGAATGTGGGGGCGAAATTCGTAACATGAGATGAGCCAAATAATACCGAATACGCCAGCTCTATCATCCGCGCCAAGTCCAGTGACGCCGCCCCAAATTACATTCTTTTCTTGGTCAAAATAAATTCCTCGATTAGGAACTTTAAAAACAGTGTCCAAGTGAGCAACCAAAAGGACAGGAGTTGTGCCTTGAATATATAAATACTTTTCTTTATTTATTACTGCTCGTTGTCCATACATATCTGAGAATATATCTTTTAATCCTTTGTGTAGTTGCTTTTGGTTCATCCGACAAATATTCTCGAATATTTCAAATTCACCTTCGGTAAACGTCCTCAATTTATTACCCACTTTCTATATCATTTTATAATAATATTATATCATAAAATAATTAAAAAATCAACTTTTCTCTTTTTGCGCGTTATAGTATCGCAATGTGGCGCCGCTGGCTGTCTTGAGCGCGTTCTCACAGAAATGACAGCGACCATCTATTTCGCATACTTGACCACATTTAATGCGACGTGGCGCCATTGGTTCAATAATACCTGATTCAAATGTATCCGTAGGGCAATCAGGTATTACCATATCAAGTGATGCAAGCCAACGCTTATCCTTAGAATAAATCTTATATAGCGTCGCTTCTGCATCAGGTGTCTTGCCCACGAAATACAAAGTATCTATGTAATCCTCATATTCATCTATTTCCTTGGGCAAAATCCATGAATCATGGGCAAAACTGGCAGATAAAATTCCCAAGTCGCTACCTTTATTAGGACACGCTCTTACAGGGACGCCGAGCGCCTTGACCTTATCCAGTTGAAAGAACAGCGGAGGCGCGACTACGATATAGGCGGCGCCAAGTTCTTTTAGCGATCTAACCTCTTGGAATGAGGTTACTGCATAACGATAGAAAAATGGTATTTCCATCTCAGCGCACATTTTCAAAGCATAGGCATGCGCCACACAAACCATGATTCTATTGGGGAACGCTTCGCTTAGCGCCTTGAGACCATCCCAGTCAAATTCATCAATAGGCTCCGGCACAATTATAGTGGCATTGGGATAACGTCCAGCGATCATGTAGACAGAACCGAAATCCTCTTTGGTGATAGCTATCTCGTCTGCCTCATTGAGCAGGGCCGGCCCCACATTACTATTTAAACAATATTTCATTATATCACTCCGATAGCTTTTTCTTTTATTATATCATACTACCATAAATATGTCAAGAGGGTAGCTTAAAATAGCTACCCCCAACTATTTATATTAAATTAAGCCCTTGCGTATGCAACCAACTTACGAGCCTTGGTGCCAGCTTCCTTATCAGCAGGGATGGAAACCTCGCTCTTAACGGCCTTGCCAGCCTTGGCGAGCTTCGAGCAACGGTTGGAAATCTTAGCGTTAGTCAGCTCGTCATTGTCCAGAATCTCGAGAATCTGACCAATAGTCATAGGCACATCAGTGAGAATATCATAGATGGTATCGGTCAGCTCGTCGAGTGCCTCCTTGCGGGCATCAGCCTTCTCCTTGGCCTTAACAGACTTGCGGTCAAGCGCATCAATCTGCTTCTGGCAGAACTCAACAAGCTCATCGGTAGAAATTTCAGCCTCAGCGCCAGTCAGAGTTGCGATAATTGCGGTGTAACGATCCTTGTTAGTAAACTTTTTCATAATTTTTTTTCTCCTTTTTCATTTCTTTAATTAATTTTATTTCTTTCTTTAACTTACAAATATATTATATTATATTTTTTAATAAAAATCAACTGGGGAATTAATTTGCTCAGGTATTGTGTGGCGCCATATAAGATTTGCGCTCACGATACCAAGCCAATTCATGATATTTTTTATAAGCTTCTACTTGCTGTTCAAAATTAAGAACTTGCCCACTGACATCAGCATAATGACTTTTACCTCTCGCCTGAATGAATTTATCATCATCTTTGACAAATCCAAAAAAATTAAGCAGATTATCATTCTGTGCTATTTCCTCAAAAGTATAGTAATAAATAGCTGGAAAAGCACTCATACATCTATAGTCAACCGTCATATGAGGAGTGAGTTCAAATTCACTTATGAGTTCATCATAGGTAGCATGATTCATTACTGCTCGATTAAGGTAATCATTTATCTTATATTTAGGGCCAAAAGCTGTATCGACAGTAGTATCATCAAGGGCCGTTTCATGATCCATGAGGCAGAACTGGATTGCGTCAGTGCGATAGATGTCTTCATCCGTTATATCATCATGAATATAGATGTCATTATAACATTCAGAACAATAAGGGTTACTACCATCATAGTTCCAATAGACATCATCATTATTATAGATAGAACAACCACAGCAACAACATGTTTCAACTACATAGTCACCACAATTACCACATACTACCTGATTACTCTGTGCTTCATAGGAATTAATCAGAGTGCCGCAGCACATACAGTGGGGCTCGCCACTATAATTAATATATTTCCTATTAAATTTGTTGGCCATCCACTCGCCCACAAGCTTCTTATTGTATCTCATAAGATGACCCTTTTGATTCCTATAGGTGCCAAAATCATTATACATGCCATTGTCATTAGTTATAAATTTAATCTCAAGACTACCATCATTAAAATAAGTTTGATAATTCCAATAAATTTCTTCCTTGTGGATGCTGCCCATCAACTCTTCCAGCTTATCCATGACAACTTTAGTAAATTCTTCATTATCATAGGGATATGCTTTAACCTCAATATTAAAATCAGGCTGCACAATGAACAATTCACGCCATTTCTTACTATTCCAGCAGTAATTTGGGTCATTACTAATATGATAGTTACCCCACTGAAATTCTCTATCGCCCTTGAGGTAGGCACACACAACCATAGGTGAATTCATCATTTCTACGGTGCCCAGGCGATAGTCACCGCCTTCGTCAGAGGTCCAATTCATGCAACTATCCCAATCATAATCGTTGTCACTCATGGTAACATAATCCATAGGATGAATGGAAATACACATAGTTCCCTTGAGAATCTTTTGATTAGTAATCTGGGACATCTTAATACGAAAATTTTCAAATACTTCATCACTTAATGGGCAGTTATGTATCAGCTTACCAAGAGCACGGAAATATTTCTCTCCCTTGTGGAAAGTGACTTCCTTACCAGTTTCTTTATTCTGCACCTTATAACCTTCCATCCAGTCGGGGAGAACATTAGTTGCAATTATCTCGGTATCGTTGAAAATAGCGCTAGGCCATGCTTCATGATTATGTATGGAATTATTTTCTATTGCACCTTTTCCACCTGATAATGGTTTCCAATAGGTATCGAGGGCTGTGAACATTTCACAATAAGCAGGATTAACCACATCATAGCCATAGATGGCCATATAACATTCATCGGAAATGTCGGACAGGAGACGATGATACTCAAATGGAAAATCTACTATCAACTGGTCGCCAAGAATGTGATAGAGGTCTACCTTGGCGCGGGCCCATTCTGCGAGAACCTTGTCTACATCCTGGCATTCTATATTGGCGCCAGAATATATGTTTATGTAATTTTTCAGTCGAGTCTTGTCTTGTTCACTCAGAACGTCTCTTAAATCCATAAATCAGACATCTCCTTTATCATCTTTATGTATATATTATATTATATTTTTTAATAAAAATCAAATAAAGTCATTATTAGCTGCCAAATATGCCATTACATCTATATCATAGCATCCAATAAATCGCTCTAATTTTCCCTCGGAATATAATTTAAGCATATTTTCAAGAGAGAATGGCATATTAGCATTATCTCCAATAAAATGAGTGTAAGGCAGGTATGCATCTCTTGATGCGCACGACACACTGAGACCCCAAGGGCATAAATGACGAAACTCGGTTATATCTTCTATGTTGTAATACCATTTGCCATTTTTGAAATGAGGCAGATAACCAATAGGGAATGTATTGTGGTCAAGAAATAGGCGTGATGTTTCAGTATAGCTAGAGACGTCAGTAGGCTGTGGGTTGTCTTTTTCCCTTGCAAGGTAAACGAGTTTACAATTCTCTTTTAATAGACGAGTGTGCGACCAATAACTGGCTAGATCATCTATATCATTTTTAGTCGTGTCTATAAAAGAATCAGACCGTATTTTTGGCCGGCATGCTTCTTTGCCGCAAAACATTTTCCCACCAATCTGAATACCCAGATTCAAGTCAGTAATATCACATCCGCATTTTGCGCAATGCCCTATCACATTTGGCTTGCGACATTCTTCACAAAGCAAAATATGTTCATGATGCAAATCAATCAGGGGCTTGCCGCAGTATGCACAAGTCGCCACGCCACTATAATTGAGACAATAGTTAGGGTCTATGCCCTCCTTGCGCACGCAGCCCCAATGCTCATCGCCATCATTCTCATAAATGTCATTATACATTTTATCCGTAGTGAAATCGAAACTGCATTTACCCCACGAGTAATTATGGTATTCGTAGGGGCAGATATACTCAGGTTCATTGAAATAACCATTGGGATAGAGGTCACGAATCATACTGAGAGCTTCCTTGGTCAGAGTGTCATTGTGGTAGGGGTAGGGCTTGATTTCCATTATTAAGTCATCATTAACAATGAATAACTCGCGCCACTTTTTGCTATTCCAAGCGTCGGCGCCAGGTATTTTAAGACTATGATTTTCAGATTCAAGATAAGCACATACTACGCAAGGAGAATTCATCATTTCTATCGTGCCCACTCGATAACAGCCATCGGTGCGCCATTTCATACAGCTATCCCAACCGCAATCATTATCACTCATGGTCATGAAGTCCAAAGGGTGAATAGAAATGCAGAGTTTGCCCGTGAGCTTGGCATCGTTCATTACCTGACTTTGAGCGATAAGGAAGCTTTCTATGGTATTATGATTAATGTTTAGCTTTTTGGCGAGGTTAGCTATGGCGCGTGTTACTTTCATGCCCTTTTTGGCACTATAAGTGGCATCAGAGTTGGGTATAGTGAAGGTATAATCGAAGGGGCACTTGTTAGCAACGAGATTTTCCTCGAAGAACATTTCAATGATGCGATTCTGAGCTTCATACTTAGGGAAGTTCTTGACCATGGCGTAACGAAGGTCGTTATTTTTGACTACTCGCTGATACATATCTTGTCTAATATCGTAAGAGGGCTTGTAATATTCAATATTTTTTGATATAATAAATTTGTTGCCAAACAGGTGATAGAGCCATTGCTTGGCGCGATCCCATTCCACCAGCATAGGTTCCACGTTAATCGGGGCCGGCGCCACAGTATATCCCTTTGCGTTTTTATCAAGTTCCGCATAATTCGCCACCCACGCCAAAATTCGTTCTTTGTCCTGTTGGGTCAAATCATTAATCATTTATGCAAGCCCCTTTCATTTACTTTATATAAATATTATATAATATATTTTAATATAAATCAAATAGGGATAACTATACCTATGTATAGTTATCCCTATTCTTTATTATTATGGAGGTTTTAGTTATAAATATATTATATCAAAAATTTTTTTATTTGTCAAACCCTATACATTACTACCTTTTGGAGATAGTCGAATTCGGCGTCGGTTAGATCGTCCATAGAACAACCACAATAGGTGTGACATAGGGCTTCTTGAACTTCTTCTTGGTAGTTATTGGCGGCGCCACGTATAGCTAGTCCTAATTGATAGACATTATGTTTAGCTTCTTCGCTCATAGCGTAGCAATTAAATGCATCATAATCATTAGCATACCAAGGAGGGGTAATACCCATTATTCGTCCTCGCTTTCTTCTTCTACTACCTCTTCTACTTTTTGTAGAGTTTTTACTAAATAATATAACGTCTCAAGCTCTTCTTCCGTAAATAAATGGAAATATTCAATTTCTTCTGGCGTGAATTTATCAGCAGTGGAATTGAGATATTTATACCAAGTCTCTGTCTTTTGGAGACTATTGTGGACTATACTAGTGGTTTCATCCAATAGAACTTTAAATTCCTCAACACTGACTTCCATGAGTTTGGTAGCCCACCATGCCTCTATAAGGGCCGCCATATTTATAATGGCGAATACCCATGCTGGTAGGTCCAATAGTAATGAAACTATTGTGGCGATGCCGATTAAAAATACTGCTATCAATTTTTAACCTCCTGACATCTGGTGAGCCAGGTCTGTTGACTATTGCGCCAGATCTTATGCTCTTTTACCGTGCCCTTAATGTGGCGCTGACTGCCCACTTCCCATGACTTGCTATTGGTTTTCCAGATGAACTCATTCTCATTGGCATCTACCATTACATGGAGGGTAGACTTACCCCAGACAGTTTCTATGGGGATGGCTTTGGCGACGGTTAGATCAAGGGAGAGACGATCACCGACTTCGCCCACATAATGCGAGGGAGTTGCGGGATATTTGAGGGCTTCTACTGCTTCCGCCACTTTATCTTCAGGGAGGAGAGTGCCATCTTCATTGCCCACGAGAGACCAAGAGAGGGTTATCGTAGTGAGGTCGTCAGGCAAATCTGAGGGAACGGTCTCGGTCGAAATTATATACCAACCCCATATTCTATGATACCGTGCGTTGGACATATTGAGATAATTTTCCCAATCTTCTATGGGGCCGGTTATGAGAGTAATAAACCCATTTTTAAATCCAAGAATATCTTTGACTATTGGCGCCGAGGGTCCAGATGGTGCGATCTCAAGGCTGGCGCCGCCACTTTTAGGCAATTTATACATAGATGAGTATTCTTTGTCAGTATACCATCTGACGGTTTTCAAGGAGCCGTCCTTTTTAATATTTACATAGTTGCGCCCATTATCAATGAATGGTTCGCATAGTATCTCATATTTCTGATAACTTTTCGCTACAGGCATCAGTTACTTCCTCCACTTCACGCAAATTTTCTATTGTTGAATTATATTTCTGAATAGCTAATCGTCTTAATGAGCCGGGACTTGGCGCAGTGATAATTACTGTGCGACCATTAGATAGCTTACATTTGAATTTGCGTTCGTTCATAATTTAATGCCTCCTTTATTCTTTATAATAATATTATATAATATTTTTTATTATTTGTCCAATAATGGGAATAAAAATTGGAAGCGCGCCATAGGTCTTGAAAAATCTAAATTTTTTTGTTATAATATAAACAAAGGAGATGATTAAATGTTGTTTAATAGAAGTATGATAGCTGGTATATTGATAAGCATTGGCGCCATGGCCTATTTATCTATTGGCGGAATGGCGGGTGCTGTAGCATTTTCTGTAGGATTGATTGGCGTCATTATACTTGGCGTAGAATTGTTCACTGGTAGAATGGTATTGGAGCCAAAAGTGAAGAACTTGGGAATTATTTGGATAGGTAATTTTGTAGGTTGCGCCATTGGTTCGCTGTTAAGTAAGCCTTGGGTAGGAATCGGATTGGCCAGTAGTGCAATTATTGAGGGGAGACTGGCGACGGGCGCTTTGTGCGTCGGTGTATCGGCGGTCTTGTGCGGATTTATGATGGCCTGCGCCACGGTCCCTCATGCTCTTGGTTGGGGTGATAGGATAGGTAGATGGTTGTTAACTATTGCTTGTGTTACTGGGTTTATTATGATTGGCGCTGACCACTGTATTGCTGATACTTTCTATTGGTTTAGTAGTAATTGTGGGTTTGGCAGTATTTGGATACCTTTGGTCGCCACCATTGGTAATTATGTCGGTGGTTGGTTATTTAAATTGGGTGTATATGAAAAAATAGGTTAGTCGTAATTGACTAACCTATTGGCTTTATGCATTGAATATTGCATTGAGCATATCGCTGAAATTGGTCTTATTATTGAGACCAAGAGTCTGAAGGTATTTGTATGATTTATAGAGGGTGAGAACATAATCGCCCACATCCTTGGACTCGGGAAACATTTTAGCGAGAGTGCCGGATTTATAATCGCCAATAGATTCGACGAGGAAGGTATCAATAGCCTGCGCCAAAGTTTCACTTGGATCGTGGAATGGATTGGCGTTAGGGAAATTAATGGTATCAAGATAATCAGCGAAATCATCGGGATGGGGGAACCATTTATAAATTTCTCGACCATGATAATTTTTACGAGTGCGCGTGAAGTAGACATCCACAAGTTCAGCAATGTTGGTGAGGAGTTGAGGGGTGGTTTCATCATGGTCGCGGTTGTAATAGCTTTCGAGTATGTAGGTGATTTCTTCGGGAGTGATTTCTATTTCAGTATTATCATGAGTGAAATACCAATAGTCGTAAAATGCGCTTTTAATGCGTTCGATTATGGCATCGAGGGTATCAGGATTAGTAGTGTTATCGGCACAAATGATACAGATATCATCGGAATAAAGGGAATCCAGTAGTTCAGTAATGTCCTCGATGGAGTAGTGGCTAGTTGAGTCATTATATTTGTCGGTATAATACTTAGCTATTGCGGCATGGATATTGGCGGCGTCCTTGGCTACTAGCGCATTATGTCTAGCCTTCTCGGTCTCAGAGCTGGCCTTCGCCAAGGTCTCGTCGAGTTGAGAGGCTATTTCGCTTTTGGTATATCCTTCGTCAAAGAGGGAGAGGATTATAGATTCAAGGTCATTCATATTTATTAGTCCTTTCTATTTATTTTTTTATTTCTATTATTATTATATAATATTTTTTTATAAAAATCAACATTTGAATAAATTGCTGGGATTTTAGACATCTATTTGTCATGAAGCGCATAGTGTGGTTTATGCTATTGTGTATGAAGGTAAGATTAAGTATGTTGGTTGTTCTAATAGGTTTGAGGCACGTCGGCGCCGACATAAAGAGAAGAGACCATATTTGACTGATGATAACTTTATTATTATGTATGACAATGTGGGGAAGAATTTGTTTGCAATGGAGAGAGAATTGATTCGTATCCTATAGCCTGAGTGGAATATTATGGGTTGTTAAAAAAAGTTGTTAATAATGTATTTAAAAAATTTTGGACAAGTTATATTAAGGTATTGGGTGTAATTTTTATAATATATAAAGAAAGGTGGAAAAGTATGATGAATTATCTATAAGTAATTAAAAATGTTAAGTAAAAGTGTTAAAAAAACTCATCACTATTTAAAAAGTTAAAAAAGACGACATCTATATAAATTGTTAAAAAAGACGACATCTATATAAATAGTTAAAAAAGACGACATCTATATGAAAGGAGTGAGAATTATGTTGGAGATTCAACCGAATTCGCGGCAAATTCCTAAGTCTAAAGAAATATGTGCCAATAAAAAATATAATGATATTTTATATGCTTATTTATAGAATGAATCTGTTATGGAGAAAATTAGTGGTAAGAGATATTTTTCTAAAAAAGTGATTAATTTTTCTAAATTAGCTCATGAGTTAAATATGAGTCGCCAAACTTTATCTACGAAATTTAAATATTTGTAGGAGTTAGGCTTAGTAGCCGAACGAGATAAGGATACTTATTGGTTAATTAAATTAGAACCTAATTTGGCTGCTTTAGTTCCTAACAAGACAGTAAAAATTTTATGTGATACTTTGAATGAACGCACTATTTCTACTTATGTTTATTTATTAAATTGTTATTATGCTAATGGATGTAATCCTTTTTAGTTTAAGTTGGATTAGATTAAGGCTTTTGTAGGATTAAGTTTGAAGAATAGAGATACTAATGATACAATTACTAATATATTGTATGTATTAGAGAAATTGGGGCTAATAAAATATTCTTTAACTACTTATGTCCAAGAGAAGGATGTATTCTAGAATATTAAGACAATTTATTAGATAGATTGGATGACGAATGTTGTAGAATGAGTTGTTAAAAAAGACGACAGCGTGGAAGTAATTAAATTGTTAAAAAACCCTTATCCTTATAAATAGAATAGGGAAACTGACAATAGAGGGGTGTGACCCTTACTTGGTTATTATTTTAATAATTATTACTTTATCTTTAATAGGAAAATTTATTCTTGCTACGCAAGAATAAATTTTCTCCTAAATTATTCTATCGCTATGCGATAGAATAATTTAGGGTTAATATTTTCTTTTATAAGTATATGGTAACTTTATTACTTAATAGTCTAATCCCCTTTGCGCTATCGCGCAAAGTGGCTCATCCAATTAAGTAATAAAGTTACCGGGCCGCTCGTTCGTGGATAAAAGTGTTAAAAAAATTTTTTGAGGAAGTAAGAAGAATGATAGAAGGGTAAAAGATAAATTAGATTAGTAGAAGTAAATTATAAATAAATAAAAATTGAATTATAGTATAGTATTAAAAAATTTTGATGGAGATTAAAAACTGCGATATGAGGTGACCAGCTTTGTATCCCTCGAAGCTATAAACATCCCATATTCGTATCCCAAATCGAGACCAAAATTTCATTTCAAAAATTCATTTAAAAATTTGACATAAAAAATAAATTATGTTATAATATAAAAAAAATAAAAATTAGGAGGAAAATTATGGAAGTTAAACTTGAAAAAATTCCTAACACTAAAGGTCACAAGCTAATAATTACATTTACTGATGGTAAAGAAATCTACACTACTATTAGAGGTAACGTAGGTGAGTCTACTATGAAGAACTATGAGATTGCTTGGCATTATGTTGCCACAATAGAAGATTAGATAACTCTATTTACTCATCCTTGTAGTGTCATCTATCTACATTTACCACCCAATATCTATTGGGATATTTATAAACATATTCCTAGTGGTAAAACACTAATTAATAATTACCATTATCAAGATAGTGAGGGTAATGTATATGCTCTACCTACTACTGATATGTATTTTAACTCTACTTTTGCTTCACTTAATGGCGGCACTGGTGTATATGGCATCTACTCCAAGGGTGAATTGATATATATAGGCTATACTGCTAACGGTTACGAAGGGCGCTGGGACTAGCATCGCCAAGGCTTTACTCGCCACACTAATCAGCAACCTATGTATCATAAGTATGATATAGCTACTATAGAATTTAAGCCATTAGTTAGTGAGGAAGATTTACAAGAAATATTGGGAACTGATTCACCAATAGACCCTGAATTATTCTAGGTTATAGAATATTCATTGATTAAAGCATTACAGCCTTGTGAGAATAAAGAAGGAAATACCATGTCATATCACATCAAGCCTGTTTCTTGCGGCACATATGGCATTTCTACTAAATTTTCAGTAGTGTAGGCTATGAAAGATTGGTTTTTAAATAAAAGAGATAGTATTAATGGCTATTTTATTACTTGGGATGATTTAATAGAGGATGATAGCGAGGATTAATCCCTCGCTATTTTTTATATTATCAAAAAAGTAAAAATTTTCCATAAAAAAGTTAAAACTAGCCCTATTTTTATAATATTTTTAGATAAAATTGCCATAGCCTATAGCTTGGCGCCCTGCATTTTTATCTTTTTTTAATATTATAACATATTTTTTTATATTTTGCAACCAATAGATACGAAAAAAGAGTTATTTAATAGCTCAATCTACAATAAATGATTATATTTTCTACGTATTTACGATGGAAATGAAAGTTAAACGAGCGGGTTCATGTTCGTTTTTCATATTATCGAGGTAATGGGAATACAAATAGAGGCTTCTCGATATATGTTTTGAGCCATAAGAGAAAAAATGGCGCCGGGTAGGTTGGGGATCTCAAAGCGGGGTCTCGCCACTTTCAATCTTTTGGTAGGCCATATGGCGCGGGTCAGGTTAGTGAATTATTGAGCGGGGTTTTCAGGAAATGGAAGGATACTGGTAATACTTGGTTCTACTGGAAGAAAATACCAAAAGGCTAGTTAATAGGGGCGTGGCGCTTGTATTGGGCGTAGGCGGCGCGTTCAATAGAATTTGGCGCATATGGGAGGTTTCAGGATGGGGAGGAATAAGGAAGGAGTTGGTATATTTGGTAAAAAATGGTGGATATGGAAAATTTTGGAGAAATACCGGCCAAGACGCTCGAGGGTGGCCGGCCCCAACTACCAGCTTTTTCCTATTGGCCCGGGCGATTTGTGAAACTTTTAACAAGGGGCGCCATTGATTAGCTGAGAGCGTTAACCCTCAGCAATCATCAGTATAACAACCTGTATAGGGATCGAATCCCATGTCCTCATTCCAAAATTCTTCCAGCTCTTCCTCGCCAGTATCCTCATCGCTATACTCACATGGGGCTTTATCCCAATCGGCTATCGGTTCGAAATGACAACAAGGATATTTGTCTTCGGGAGTAATGTAGTGGTAGACGCAATTAATACATTTCATTTTTATTTCTCCTTTATTCTATTCCTTACGGTTATTATAATATCATAACTCTTGGTATTTGTCAACCCCTAATCTTCGTTATTTATTTAACAGGTGCCCGGGCGCTCGTTAAAAATTTCACGCTCTCTCTTTAAAAAATGTAATTCAATTTGTTAATATTTTAGGTCGCATTGCCACGACTATAGGCTAAAATGAGTATGAGTTCGTTTCTTGTAATTTTCTAAGATGAAATAGACCTGAGAATTAACTCAGGTCTACTATCCATTCCTTTCTAATTCTTACCTTGACTTGGCGCGGAGGGTTGGCGCCGCAATTGAACCTGTCTTTTGGAATAAATTGGCCTATTTCCTCATCCTTCCAAGCTTGGCGCGTCCTATCTTCGGTTCTAATGGAATTTTTATAGCTAACAGGTCGATACCAGTCCATTATAAATCGCTCACCTTTTGGCAGTCGATACTTTTTCTTTTGTTTATAAGTGGCGGTATGCTCATAGGTGCGGCGAGTAATATTATTGGTAGTTCCTACTTTTAGAATGTAATTGCCGTCTATGTCGGTATAATGACCGACATAGACATAATCAGTTCCTCTCATTCGCCAGTAACCTCCAGCTCAGGAATAGACAGGAAGTTGCGTGACGCTACATAGTCAGCAAGATGCACGAGGCGGTCAACAGGCGTAAAAGGTCTATCGTCTCTATTGGTTGACCACTGACCCATGTGGGAGCGAATAGCTTGCATAAGTTCGTAGGGGCATTTTACACGAGGGTCATTATACCTATCAAAATATTCATTCCAGGCAAGTTCTACATTGACAGCGGCATTTTCTGCGTGGTTCTTATATTCGGCGGTATTAACCTCATTGGTCATACCGTATTTGCAAGTATCATGGAAAATGCAAGCCATGATTGCAATATCTTTGCGTGCGTCAGTCATGTATGCCCACTGAGACATTTTCATGAGTTCATCGCAGAACATAACAACGGCTTTAGTGTGGCGCACCAGCCCGCCCTCACCTTTGGCGAAGCCAGGGTGAAATTTACCTGAAGCAGATGCGCCAGTAGTCCAGAAGATGTCAGGTGTCCAGTTATCAAGATAGTAGCGAGTGAAGCGCTGAAGGGTCTTATCCTTGATAAGGGCAATTTCCTTGGCGAAGATTTCAGATTTTTCCATAGTTAAAATTCCTTCCTTGTATTTAAGGGTTTACCATCGTTCCCTTGATTACAATAGTAATTATAGCAGATGTGGCGTGACTTGTCAAGGGGTTTTTGAAAAATAGTTTGTTAAAAGTGTGACAAGGCGCCCGGGCGTAAAATTGGAATTTGTTGGCGACCTTTCTAAAAATTTCCTCACAAGACTTAACTATTGTCCCATCTTTGCCCATGAAAATTAATGGAATGAGTATGGAATCGTAGAATTCTCAGAAATTGACAATTAGAATTAAATGTAAATAAAAATGGCTCGGTCAGATTTCTCCAACCGAGCCATTTTTATCCTCCTTTTGGGAGCGGGAATTACTTCCCGCTCTTTTTCCGTTTTTCTACAAGCGTCAACTCAAAGGACTTTTCCCCGATTGAAAATGCAATTTGTCGATTTTTGTTAGTTATTTCAATGTTCGAGTAATCATTTTGATTACTTTCATTGAGCAACTGTGCAAGTTCGGCAATTATTGCTTCTTTCTGCGGATTTGCCTTTTTCTGCCGACCATCTTCAAACTTGTAGATTGTTGGATTTTTCGTTTTACGAGTTCCCGTGGTTCTGAGCATTTTCTGCGTCACCTTTTTCTGTTCAACGGTCTGCGGGAAAGGGTCAGCGCCACTATTAATTGCTTTATCGGTAGCCATTATATCAAGCGCTTCCTCTCTTGAGCAAGATAACTTACTCATCAGATTGTTAATGGTCTGTTCCTGTGTCATGCTGTATTACCTCCTTACATTGACTATTATACGCTCTCTTGGCGCATTTGTCAAGAAAAATTTCAAAAAAAGTTTGACAAAATTTTAACAAGCACCCGGGTCGCGCCACGATTTAAATCGCTAAAGTGAAAGGATAAAAAAAGGAGAGGGGTGTTGCCCCTCGCCTTATGCTTCTACAAGCTGGAAATAGCTGATGCCCTTGCCTTTTTCATTAACTCGCTTTACCGCGCCCTGAGCTTCAAGCTTATTCATGATAGACGATGCACGCTGAACAGAAGACAGATCGGCAAGCTTCACGATATCCTTGCATTGGTAGAGCTTGTTAGCCTCCATGAGGCCGAGAATCTTTTCCATATACTCAAGCATTTCAAGCTGTGCCTTGGTAGGCTTGGCGCTCGCGTTTGCAGACCTCTTGGTGTAGGTCGCATGGATGTTCTCAATCTTCTCACGAACATCTTCAGGCAATCCATCTATGTTGTTGAGAATGAACGCGAGAGCCTTTGCATTAGTCATCTTTTCAGTCTTTTTCATGGTATCAATCCCCTTCTGATGTCGGTCATCACCCTTAATTTTTCTGTTCCTCTTGGAACAATTATATTGTAGCACACTTGGCGCCGTTTGTCAAGGGGGATTTTGAGTTTTTTCAAAACTTTTTTCAACCCTTTTAATTTTGTTAGTGGACTCATCAGCCCCCTGACAATTATTATTATAGCAGATTAGGCGGCACAAGTCAAGAACTTTTTTCATTTTTCTTTGTCAAACGTTTAACAAGCGCCCGGGCGAAATTACCCGAACGCTTGTTTTTTCATTACTCTTCTTCGAAAAATCGGTATCCATTTTCTTCCAGTATCCTTTTGGCCTTGTCGACTTCTGTTTCAACACCTGGGCATGGAATGCATAACCAAGATTGGCCATGCTCATCAACGTGGGTGTAAAATGGATAGTCTTCGCCTAACTCAAGTCGCATCTCACTGCGTAATTTTGAGGGGATTACTAAACGACCTACTGTATCTAATTTTCGGGAATATTCCGTTGGCTCAAAACTTGCCATTTTATTTCACAAAAATCTGCGAGGTATGGTGCGCGATAATACGAACCGTCCCCTTTTGAGGCACGGCCCGGGCAAATCTGGCATTAATTACCACTCACTGGGTAATCTGCCGCACTTGCCATTCAGCGGACAATCAGAACACTTATTCTATTTTAAACAGAATTCGCGAATGATTGTGAGCGCCATCTTCAGCACACACAACATCGAGATTTATCTCCTCTCTTTAGTATTTTTATCTTGGGAATTTTTTCTTTCTTTTCCCTTTTCTTATAAATATTATACCAAAAATTTTTTCTTTTGTCAAGAAAATTTTTTCTATCTCACCCAAATTAGAGCGAGATAGATTTTGCTTCACTGATAAAATACTTCGCTTCAAATTCTTTAAGCAATGGCGCCACAGCTTCACTATCTTCCTTTGAGTAGGAATAATAATTTACTATGCAGTATTTGCCTATTGGAATGTAATTGAAAATCAAGCCCTCAGCTTCACTTCTGCGCACAAGCTCGGTGGCTCTATCCATGTTAACCGTTGCTGTAATCTGCCACAACCTATCCTTGCGCCACTTTTCTTCAAAATACTTAACAAGATAAACACCGATAAAATTGCAAACGGCAGTAATTAACATTTTTGCGCCGACCGATAATCCATCAGCAGTGGTTAGAATAATGACATAGGAATAAAATCCGTAAGTCAAGGCATTCATGAGAGAAGCAATAAATTTGCCCCCCTTGACAGTGGCAATTGATTTAATTGTAGACAACACAACATTTACCATTGTGCCGATTATGAATAGTGTGAGTATTGACATTTTATTATTTCCTTTTGGTTTAATATTCTTTCCTTAGAACAATTATAGTATAGCACTTGTGGCGCAGTATGTCAAGCCTTAAATGAAAATTTCTTTGTTAACTTTTTGACCAATGCCCGGGCAAGCGGGCTTCGCCGCATTAAATCGCTAAAGTGTAAAAGTGTTAGAAAAGGATGGGAATAAATCCCATCCTATTTCCTACTGGCTTACTCGGTAAAGGGGGTTAGGCTGAACAAGGTGTTACCCTTAACTGTTGCCTTGAACACCTTGCCATCCTTAACCAGTGCGTTCAGTAGAGCGACTGCTTTCTGCGGTGAGGTCAGGTCAAGCGGCTTAACAATATCCTTTGCCCGCACGCTTTCTACAGTAGCAAGGAACTCAAGGACACGTTCGGTTAGCTCGATGTTCGCCATCTGAACGGCAGTCGGCTTGCGAGTAGCGGACTTCCTCTCGTAGCTCTCACGCATCTTCTCAAGCTTCTCAGTTACATCTGCGGGTAGACCTTCTACATTCTCAAGGACAAATGCGAGTGCCTTAACTTTGGTCATCTTGTCGGTGTTCTTCATGGTATCAATTCCCTTCTTTATTGGCGCTTGGTCGCCACCCTAATTTATTTTGTTCCTTTTCCCTTGGAACATCTTTATTATAACACACTCGGTGCGGCTTGTCAAGAGGTTTTTTCGATTTCCTTGAAAAAATTTTTTGGATTATCCTTCTTCTGCGTCGTTTCTGTTTTTCCTTTGGCGCCTTTGGTTCCCGTATCAGCTTCAGGGTGTTTCCCCTCTTGACAATTATTATTATAGCAAATAGGTGGAAAAATGTCAAGAACTATTTTTAAATTTGTTTGACAAGTTTTTAACGAGCGGGCGCCCGGGCGAATTGTGAAACTTTTAACAAGGGATAAGAAAAAGAATAGGCATTATTTGCCTATTCTCTCTTGAACTCCTGCAATGAGCTCTTCAACTTCATGGAGAGTTAAACTATTAGTGCCACAAGACCCATAAGTACAATTATAGGGGCATTCGGGGCATTGCATAGTAGAACAGTCATAGTTCCACAACTCATCCTCTTTATTCTTGCGCCACGTGCCGCCAAGCCCATCTTCAAATGAATCATTAGTTGTAGCAAGCTTATTAGCTTTGGTTATCCTCTCCTTAGCGAGCTCTATCAGATAATTTCTATCTTCTTCACAAAGTGGGGCAACTACTTCACAGCATCTACTCTTGTCATAATAAATACAGTCCAAACAATCTCGGTTAGCGCATTCATAATCCCATTTACCATCATCAGTAAGATACCAAATACCGCCATTTTTATCTTTGAATGTTTCTCTGATAATAGAGGGGGCTTCTTCCTTCGTCTTTTCTGCTACTGACGCCGCTATATTATCACATTCAAATTCATCGAGCACTTCACCAGTAAAACCATCAATAACAGATGTGTTGCCGATAATATCAAGGCATTTGGTCAGTTCTTGCGCCACCAGTAGGGCGTTAGTGTAATCAAAGTAGGCATCCTCATGCACCTTGGTTTTATTCTCGTCGGAATAATCAGCAGTGCGGTAAACAACATAGTAGCATTTTTTAAGCACCATGGTTTTTATTCTCCTTTTTTTTTGTTTTCTGTAACTATAGTATAACCGATTGAGCGGGATTTGTCAAGCGTTAGTTTTTTAACAAGCACCCAGGCCGAGATAGAAATAACTGGGGGTTAGCCCAGTTATTTCAAGAGGCTCGTGAGAGCCTTAATTATATCAACCTTAGTGGGGTCAATGGTCGCACCAAGCGACCAACCTTTTCTTACCTTTTCATTGTCATCAATGAGTATGCCGTAGTCAGTGCGTTTACGCACGCTATCTGCCTTAGTTGCGCCATACTGAACACCATGAAAATGGTCATACACGAAGCCCCACTTGTCAAGCCAAGCAAGTTTGGCGGCACGAACAGCGTCTTTGTATTCTTCCGAACTATTCATGGACAGCCATGTAATTATATTGATTTCCCAGCCTGCCGTTTTGAGCAAATGAAGAATCTCAGCAAGCTTTTCCATATTCCACATAGGCTCAGCATCAAGATAGGGGGAAGGGTCTTCGGCTCGCAGTTTTTCAAGCCAGTTAGGCACAGAGTAAAGGGCACATATTGAACCGTCCAAATCGAAGTTAATTGATTTATTCATAATCTTTATTTCCTTTCTTATTTCTGTATTCATTATAACAAAAATAATTTAATTTGTCAAGTATTATTTACAAAATTGATTGACAAATGTTTCACAAATGCCCGGGTTTTTGTTAAATAATTCACAATGAGCAGGATAGAAAAATGGGGATTAACCCCATCTCTCTATTTTGTCAATATGCTTATTGCGTTCCATGAATAGATTGAATATTTCACGAGTAACGACATTAATATCTTCCGCATCGGGTTCATTACCGGTAGTCATGTAGGATGCCATTGTTAATGTGTAGGCGATTGCTTCAAAGACGTTTTTTGCATAAGGCTCAGGGTATGTCATTTTTATTCCTCCATTTTGATTATTAAATTACAATATTATTTACCAGTCTCAAGCCACTCGATTACATCAGGGCGGTTTTTAAAAATCTCATCCAGCAGGTCAGAACAGACATTCATCCACTCGCAAAGAATATCTTCAACAGTAGCATCATCAAGGTCATAATCCGCTTCACCGAACACTCCGAGGGCATCCATTACCTTTTCCCATTTGAGATAGTCTTTGTACTTTTCGTTCATAGTATCAAGTCCCTTCTTGTTTTGTTGTTTTTATTCTTTCCTTGGAACAATTATAGTATAGCAGGTTCTGCGCCAAATGTCAAGTGAAAAATTGAATTTTCTTTGTTAAGTTTTTGACAATCAGCCCGGGCGGCTTGGAAGAATTTGGCGCAGGCTCGGTCGGGGAATGTTGCACCCAGCCTTGAAGCGGAATAGGGCATGGTTTGCGCCACACCCTTTACCATTTCTTACCTCTTGGGGAAACATTTATTTCGTTCCTTGCAATCCCACATATGTATATTCTTGGTATATCGCTTTTTCATTGCCGCACATCTGGCAAATATAGCCATCTCTATCAGTGCGTCATTGAGTGCGGTATGTTCTTCCACATACTGGGCATTTTGATTAATGAAACCAAAAACGCTTTCTGCCGTTGTGCTACAAGTCTTGCCACTTGCAGACCATTTTTCATTGTCCACACAAAACTGTCTGTAACTTTTGAGATGTGTTATAGTCTGCAACGCCATAAGATAGATGTCTATAAATTCAAATTCATCAAGTAATTCTCTGCACTTGGTCTTGCAGAAGTCGAAGCCTGTGTTATATGCCATGATATAATCAACATGGTAGAAGCGGCACAAATTTCTAATAATTTGCATAGCATCATCCTCACTCGCCACGGCGGTTATATCGCCCTTGTCAAGTCGTTCTCTATATATAGGGAAATTGCGCTTGGCGTAGTCATCCTTGGCGATTTCATCATAATGCTCCATGACAAGTATGGAAAATGTTGCATATATGTGACCTGCCTTGTCATGGATTACACCCCCATAGTTATATGCCCCCGTGGGCTGACTTGCGCCGCCAACAGTCTCAGTGTCGATTGTCATATACATATTCTTTTTACTCATGGTTATTTATTTCTTCCTTAATCTTCCCACCATATTGCGGGGTCTTTTTCCTTTTGACGCTTACGGTATTCCTTATATGCTTTTGGATTGTCATGGTAATACAAGCCTATAAATAGCTTTACCATTCCATATATTCCGAAAACTAATGCGAGAAACCAACTGATAATTTCCATTTTTTATGTCCTCCTGACATTATTCATTATAGCATATGAGCGGGAGCTTGTCAAGCTTTATTTTTCCGAGGACTTATATAAAGTCCTCAGGACTGAGTGGGTCAAGGTGAACTATATGCCCATTAACAACGGCAATGACTGATTCAAAGCCGTCATATTCATCCAGCTCCCAATCAGTGGCATATTCGGGTATCTCTACCACTTCAAGGTCAGTTGCATTGGGATGCTCCATGACCCAACGCACAAACTGGAAATTAGAACGAGCATCTTCATCAAACATACCGCAATTAAGCATCGCACGAACCTCAGCGGGAACACTATAGCCGCCATATGAACCATTAATTACATAATACATTTTGGATACCTTCCTTTTTTAATATTTTGATTTAGTAGGGCGTGGTCAAGGCTCATATGTGAGCCTCAAACCATGCCAACATTTTCTTGCTTTCACTTTTGCAACGAACCTTATAGCCGCCGCCGTTCTTCTCGCTTTCTTTCTGCATTGTGCAAAACAGAGTGCAGAAAGTTACAAATTCTGGCAGAGTCATAATATATGCTACATCAGATTTGGTAACATATGCTATTTCACGAGAATGAACACGTTCAGCGTATTCGGCAATTTGACCTTCGAAAGTCGTTGCAGTCAATGCACTTGCGCTCACAAGCGTAAAGCGGGCGGACTTGACAGAAATACCATGTTCCGGTATATCACTATCTATATCAAACGGCACATGGTCGGGCTTGCGGATTTTACCAGTTAGGGCAAAATCCAGATTTTGCTGAGCCGCCTGACCAGCATTTGACAAAGTAGATACATGGCTGAATTTCTGAATACGCATTTAATGTCACTTCCTAATCTTGATTACATCTATTATTATACTCGCATTTACGCAGAAATCAAGCGGTAAAATGCACAAAAATAAGCTTTTTTGAACGGGCTTTTTTGTGCATCATTCACAAGGGGATTGTGTAAATTGCACAAATCAGGAATTAAGAGTTTGTGCAAATTTATTTTTTAACAATCTTGTTTCCCACTTTAAATCGTTGAAGTAGTTAGTTAAATAACTAACAATCTATGATTTTAAACCGTTATTTAGGGATTTAGCATGTTAGCACTTTAGCACGTGAAAGTGCTGGAAAAAATTGGATTGTTAAATTTTTAACAAATTTCGGTCGCGCAAGGGCCGCGCGCGACCGGCCAAATTATACCATGCCGCGCCATATTTGTCAATAGGCAAAATGCACAAAAAATAAAAAATTTTTATGAAAAATGCCGATATATTTCAATCGGCATTTTTATTTTTTATTCCCTTTGTTACACAAAAAAATTGGGCAGCATATAAATTTCATTGCCGCAGTTGTTACATTCTACATTTACATATGCAGTACCGTCTATAAACGATTCGTGGACAATTGCATAATGCCCGCCACACTTAAGGCATACACCGTTGTTATACAAGATAGGGCGGAAAAGTGCTAAGCTCACAGCAGCTACAAGAAAAGCGATAAGTAATCCGTTTTTAATTTTAGTTGTAATACGATATTTTTTATATAATTTTTTCATTTTATTTATCTCTCCTATGGTAATCAAGTATCATGTTGTTGCTTGCATTGCATATGCTTGCCGAACAATGAAATAAATCAGCAAGTGAGCATATATCGGCATATATAGCACCTGCGGCATCATCGCCATTTATACGGCGAACTGGCTCATTATTGAGATAAATTAGATATTCCATTTGAATTTCCTCCGTTCCTTGATGATACTATATTACCATACTATACGCCCAATTGCAAGACTAAAATCTTCCAAATCAGCACTTTTTTATTCGTTAATTTGCACAAATAATCAATTCAAATTTTGTATAAATTTATTTTTTAACAAAGCCCGAGTTTCGGGACATTTGATTGTCAAAAAAATAACAATGTGGCGTCGCCAAAAATTGCTATTGTTAAATATTTCACAAACTACGGCAACTGACAGTTATTTACAATTTGGAACGATGCCGCGCCACATAAAATATTGAGCGGCTTTATTATTACCGCTCAATATTTACAAATTATATTATCATTATCATCAAGTATATATAGACTGGCTACATCTATAATACATTCATTATCTACCCATTTGGCAAACACTTTTGCCGCATCAAGATTGAAAAAATTTTGTTCATGGTATATTCCTAATTCTGTCCATGTTACACCATACATTTTTATTACCTTCATTAAAATATTGAATAAAGTTGATTTTTTGTGTATGTGTTAGGATGATTATGCTTCCATATATTAACTGAACGCCGTAATTGTAAGGCGGACAATAGTTTTTCTACTTCTTTAATTGTGCCGTCGTTTAACTCTTCTGGTTTATCTTCATTACTTGCAAGCATATCGACCATGTAATAATCAATATTGCTAACCGTGCAATCATTTTCTATCAGCTCTTCAATATAGGTATCTATATCATTATATTCTATATCTTCTTCAATGCTACACATATCCCATTTGTCATAGTAATGAATATTTGCCATGATGTAAAAATCTTCCGGTCTTTCTATCCATTTGCTATCAAAATTAATATCCATTTTTATGTCCTCCATTTTCTTTAACTCACTAAAGACTTAGCAATATGCAAGTGTCATATTCGCCCACTTGAGCACCGATATTTGATTGTGTGCCCTACCTATTTCCATTGCTTCCCTTTTGGTTGATACTCTGAAACTTTCGTCGATATAGTAGATGCCATTTTCAAGCCATATGCCACAATTACCATTATAGCGTCTCACTGCCTTTATAGCCTCTTCTGCTGTGGCGCACTGTATGCCATATGTGGCTACCTGCCACCCACTTTTATATCTAATGGGCTTGCCCGCTTTCAGTGTTAAACCGTCGTTATTGGTGAGCTTGCGAATAGTGCGAATGTTAATCATTGTGTTATCCTCCCATATACTGGACACTGCCTATATTAGGCAATGTCCATAACCTTTATTGTGTTAGTGTTGTAGTCGAGATACACTCCCATATCATAGCATCCATGATAGGTAAACCCTGCAAAATTAATTGCCTGCATTTGCTCTATCCAATGTCTATGCTTTGGCTCTATCTCATAAAGTATATAGAGCGTCTCTTCAAGGTCTCTTGCATCGCCTGACCAATAGGCCTGCGCAAATTCTATCTGTTTGCCTCGCTCATCGTATGATTTAATCGTCCAACGCTCCATTGTTGTTACCTCCAAATTGTTGGTGTGTTTTTGTTTTCCATGGTTAGAGTATAGCACCGCCCGGGCGATTTGTCAACAGTTTTTTGCAAGTTTTTTAAAGTTTTTTTAGTGGCTGTATTATAGTTACTTTAGCGATTGTTTGTTAATTAACTAACAATGTGCGTTCTTGTGGTTTTAGGATGTTTGTTAAATGTTTAACAAGCGTTTGTGTGTTGCGCAAAAATCTACAATAGTATTGTTTGAGCTAATTAGCGTCTTGACAGCTTATCACGCCTCACACGACTGAGCGCCTTCACAGGCCCTTTTATTGTCTCATGGTATACTTACCCTCGCCACATTCAAAAACCGCTTACAACGCATTACAAGACATTTAAAAAGGACTTACCAATTGTGGCAAGTCCTGATTAACAAATTCAATTAATGAAATGCGCCTATTGCCATAGACACAATAAAATTGATTGATGAAAGTAAACCGAAGAACCGTGCGATTTTAAAATCATGTCTGAAAAGCACGCACAAAGCACCTGCACCAAACGCCGCCACAAAAGTAATGAATAGAATAACAAAAGCTAACATTTTAATTTCTCCCTTACAAAAAATGATTTACAATTATCATTATAATCGCTTTTGGTGAAATGTCAAGAAAAATTTTAACGATTATTTTGTCAAGTTTTTAACAGACTATGTTGGCAATTATTGGGGGGTTTATGGCGCGGTGTGCGCTCGAGCTGGCAGACATTGGAAGCCTCCACTGGCAATAGTTGGTAGTATTTTTTGGTAGAAAATGTTAATGGGGGGTGTATTGTGGGAAATAAAAAAATGGAAATATTAGGAAAGTTTTTGTCTGGTCACAAAAAACACCAAATGAATTTTTAGTTTTCAGATACGATAAACACCAAATCATTTCTTATCTTGTTGTATAACTAATTACCATAACTATAACGAATACAAAACAAAATATACTCCAAATCATCTTTATTCTCCTTTATTATTATTATTTATATTTTTCCTTTTAGGTATTTGATTTAATTTATAGCGGAAAATCAAACCACTTTTAGGTATTTGGTTTGATTTGTAGCGTAGCGGAAAATCAAACCAAATACCAATGTCCATCGTGAAACCACAAATCTGTTCTATTTTCCATATTTATTCCGTACGTTCCATCTTCATACTCATATACATTAGTAATCATAATCTTCGGTTTTTCCATGGCTTCTTTATATATCTGATATGCTTTTTCCGGGTCTTCATAATCTTCAGGATTAAATGGGCCCCAATGGTCTATCATTGTCCATCCAATAATTCCCTTGCTTTCCCACAATGAAAAATCCCAGATATCGCCCCAATCTCCTTCTAGAGTATCTTGTATTACAATAGCATCTTTATAAGTATTAACCGGTTTCGCCATGCGGAATAGTTGAGTAGCAAATTTATTTAATGCCTGCTCTACTTGTTCCTCTACACTATCTTTTTTAAACAGATGGCGCCACCAGTTTTTAATTTTATTAATCCATTTCATTGTTTTTCCTCTTTTCTTTTACTATAATTATTATATAAAATTTTTTATTTTTTGTCAATATTTCTTTCCATAGGGCTTGACATAGTAAAAAATTTTTGTTAATATAGCATTATGAGAAAAAATTAAGGAGGTGAGAAAAATAAAGCTAGACTATTCATTGGCGAATCCAGAAGATAGAAACGAATTAGTTAAATAGATTTTGGCGGAAACGCCTGAACCTACTGAAAAATATTTAGAAATTTTAGCTGATTATCTCATCCTATGCATGGAAAAACAAGAGCGTAAAGAAAAACGTATCCTTACTGAAAATCGCATGAGCACAGTAAATAAACGAGAGACTTCATTTGAAGGGCTTGTTGGCCAATTTGAGAATGGCGAAGATGGCATCTACAATCTAATTACCGAAGACAAGCATGTAATATTCCAACCTAAAGTCTCAATTACTCAAAAAGACCTAGAAGAAATTCCCTTACTAGCCCAACTGCGCCAAGCCATTAATATGTGGGAAGCTCGCTCCAAAACCGCAGAAGGTCGGGAAGCCTATATTATCAAACAAACCCTCATCGATTTGCGCAAGGACCAATACATTATTAAAAACGCCTATCGTCGTCCCATAGTAATGTAGAAATTAACACGTAGCAAAAATCGCATAGCTCTCGATGATCTAACTAAAGATTTTGACGAAGATGGCTATCCAATACCACAAGGCATTACTCTAATAGATCCCAAAGTGGTATCTGCTGTCCTCTGTAATTATTCGAAATTAAAACAAGATAGCTATGAAGATTTTGAAGGCGATGTATGGTATTTAATTTATGATTTTGAAAAAGTATGCGATAAGGCTTTGGCGCCTCACCCTCTGCTAATGCGACTTGTGGAAGAAAAAATTGATGGTAAATCTAATAGTGAGATATAGTTAACACTCCAAAAAGAATTTGGTATCAAACACTCTCTTGAATATATTTCCGCACTATGGCGCAAAAAGATTCCTAATCTAATCGCCTCATGTGCCGAAGATGAATACCTCACTTGGTATTATACCATGGAAGCACCCGGCATCTACAAAAAATGTTCTCGTTGTGGCGAAATCAAGTTGGCGCATCCTAAATATTTTAGCCTAAATAAAACTAGCAAGGATGGTTATTATTCTATCTGTAAGACTTGCCGAAATAAAAAGTATGGCGAAGCCCGGTCTAGAGATCGTAAACCGCAGATATAATGCCCGGAAAAGCGGCCGGCGCCATTTTTACTACCATATGAAAGGATGTGAAAAATAAATGGCTGAAAAAATTACTAAGTCAATTTATTGTGAGAAATGTAGCAAGGTATTAAGTGCTGAAAATTTTTATAAAAGTAATAATCTTGAAAAGCATCCAAACGGCTACCAAAGTATGTGCAAAAAATGCACAACAATGCACGTAGATAATTGGAATCCCGACACCTACTTGTGGATTCTTGAGGACTGCGATGTCCCTTGGGTTCCAAAAGAATGGAATGACCTAATGGCGAAATACACTAAAGATCGTTCCAAGGTTACTGGAACCACTATTGTGGGGCGCTATCTGTCTAAGATGAAGTTAAAGTAGTATGCAGATTATAGATGGGCAGACACCAGTTATTTTAAAGAAAAAGCAGAAACTGAGTTGCGCACCCAAATGAAAGCTCAAGGATATGGCGCCCCTGATATTGACCAAGCGGTGCAAAAAACTATCTATGACGCTCCTACTGGCGGCGTTGATACCCCTCCTCCGCCACCGGCCGCGCCAATTGAAATGAATTCTCCATACGATGGGATCATGGGCGCACCAGCCATGACTGCTACGGAACTAGGGTTAACTGATGATGACGTGTTGTATTTGTCAGTTAAATGGGGCAAATTATATAAACCTGAAGAATGGGTATAGCTTGAAAAATTATATAATGATATGATGGAATCCTATGATATTCAAACTGCTGGACACATTGATACTTTGAAGATGATTTGTAAGACATCATTGAAGTGTAACCAATTAGTCGATCTTGGAGATGTTGAAGGATTCCAAAAGATGAGCAAGGTCTATAACGACTTGATGAAGAGCGGTAACTTCGATTTGTGGAGTATGAAAAACTTTGCCGGTAGCCACCGGGGTCTGCTATGCGTGGGCTAACGGGGAAACCTAAACTCATTAGTGTGAGCATGGTAATCCCGTGGTAAACTTTTGTTCTTTATATTTTAAAAGGAGGTAAGATTGGTATAAAATGTTTTATGTTTATAAAATTACTAATTTAATTAATAATAAAATTTATATAGGAATAACCAGTAGAGATCCAAAAATTAGATTTAATGAACATTTTTCAAACAAAAAAGAATTATTATATAAGGCTAAAGAAAAGTATGGAAAAGAAAATTTTTCTCTAGAAATTATCGAAAATAATTTACCGAAAAAAGAAATTGGCATAAAAGAAAAATATTATATTAATTTTTACAATTCCTTAGCTCCTAATGGATACAATCTTTCAACAGCAGGCTTTTCTGATAAAGGCATTTCTGAAGAAGGAAAGTTAAAATTAAAAAAGGCAAATTTAGGGATTAATAACCCTAAATGTCATAAGATTATTTTAATGATTGATATTTCTTCTATGAAAATTTTAAAAAAAAAATTTGGAAGCACACGAGAGGCGGCTCGATTTTTAGGGAATGAAAATAAATATCGAGCTATTGCTTATTGTTTATCGGGAAAAAGTAGAACTTCTCAAGGTTATATTTGGAAATATGAAGAATAATTGAAGCTGTATCGACTATCCTGTTTGCCTTCTGGGCGCAGGAGTAGGGCTATTATTGGCACATAGCTCGAAAAGGTTTCCTTGATTTTATATCAAGTAAGAGATAGTCAGTTCCAGTGGAAACATTGGGTTTAAATGCACCGCCGCTCAAAACAAGATAGACAAAGGCGAATATGTAGACTCAATTTCTGAATTAGTTGCCATCTGCGAAACACAAGGATTTATTCCTCGTTATTATACTGATGGTCCTCAAGATAAAGTTGATCGCGTATTACAAGATATGCAATCCTATACATACCGCTTGATTATGGAAGAAACCAATTTGAGTAACCTACTGGAAAACGCTATTACTCAAATTGAGCGAGATAAAGCTAAAGAAGCTAGTGGCGCGGCCGAGGCTGCGGGCGATGAGTCTAGGCTTGAGGATGAATTATTCCAAGAAGTTAAGCATGATCGCACCACTGAAGATTATCAAGATTTTCAAGATTTTGAAGACGAGTTAGAAGAACAAGATAATTTAACTATTAAAAAGTTATTAGGTGAGGAGGAATCATAATGGCATTAAAAGATTTATTAGATTCCGCCTCAGTCCGAAAAAAAGTTGGCCTATCTGAAGAGCGTATTCACGCCATTTTACCAATATTACGATAGTATATTGCCTATTGGCGTGAATACCCTGACATGTTTGTTGACTTTTTACAAGATGGTGGCGACCCCACCAGAGAGCATCGTCTTGAATTTTATTTTTATTAGAGATGTTTTATAAGGGTTGCAATGCGCTATAAATATGTCTATATGACATTTCCCCGTGAAAAAAGTTGCGGGTTGTTACAGTAATGTAACATAAGAACCTATCTAATTGCTGGGACATCCTATTTAGGACAATCAGCAGCTAAGTTTTATTAAAGGAGAAAAATATGAGAGAAAAGCAGAGTGTAAAAATACCTTTAATAAAAAAAGTTCAACGACTATCTCGAAAGAGAGTAGGGCATAAGTGTTTGATGCTCGAAAAGGTAGGCCCCTAATTATTAGGGTGAAGATATAGTCTCATCTTTATGGTAACATAAAGCAGCTAATTATTATAGCGCTTTTAGGAGTAGCGTCCTAAATGGAAGAAAAATGGCTTATTCTAAATCATTCTTATCTATTTTGACATTAATGTTGAAATGTATTTTATACCCCCGCTCTAAGCTGTTCGTAACGGCGGGCGGGAAGCAACAAGCCGCAGGTATTATCACAGAAAAGGTCGAAGAAATTTGTAGTTTGGTTCCGGCATTTGAGCGTGAATTAGATTTGCGGCCGGGTCGAACGCGAAAATCAAAAGATTATTGTATTTATATGTTTAAAAATGGTTCGTTTTTTGATAATATTGCCGCCAGAGAAAGTTCTCGTGGTAAACGTCGTCATGCTGGACTAGTAGAAGAGTGTGTTGGCGTTGATGGTGAGATTTTGCAATCGGTTATTATTCCCACTATGAACGTTTCTCGTATTTGTATGGATGGTAGTATGCATCCAGAAGAACCTTTAAATCAGAGCCAAATTTTCATCAAAAACATTGGACAAAAGATAATAATATAGAATAAATAATTTTCTAAATTATTAGGAAGTCTAATGGGTGACTATATTAAGAAATTAATATAGCAAACCTATTGAATTGCGGGGAGGCCTAGAACAGGTAATCCGCAGCGAAGCTTCTAGATTATTGTTATCTAGAAGAACGTTCAACGACTATCCTGAAAGGGAGTAGGCTCAAGCGAGTCGAAGCAGTAGGGCCCTGACCAAATAATGTTGAAGGGTATGATATAGTCTGTTCTGCATAGGGATATGCAGCTGGATATAATTCCGTAGAAAGTCTAGCGAACTTTCTAGAACATACAAGAACAACGGCGGGCTGGAAAAGCACATATGCATACGATAAATTAATACAGTTTTTAGTTTGGATGGTCACAGAACCAGAAAAAGCATTTATACTCGGCGGAACGTGGCGTATTCCCGTTTTGGCGGGCTTGCAACCGAGGAGCTTCTTAGCTGACCAACAAAAGGATGGTACCTTCAATGAAGCGTCGTTTGACCGAGAATATAAGATTTTGTATTCATTAAATATTGTGAATTGCTGGGATACCCTGAGAGTTGCCTGAACTACAACATAAGTTTGAAATAAAGCTAAGTGTGAAAGTTTAAAAATCAAGCAAATTGGGCAATCAGCAGCTAAGCCCCGAATAGGGGAAAGTTCAACGACTAAGAGCCAACAATGCGTTGGCCAGTGCAATACAGCATTATAAAGAAAGGTGATTGTTATTTGTGAAAGAAATTATTATTGATAACATTCGGACCTCGTATTATATAACCGAAGAGGGAAAATGCTATAATTCAAAGACTAATAAGTATTTGAAGGGCTAGGAAAATTATAAGAATGGATATTTTTCGTATAATTTAACCATGCCCGATGGGAGTAAAAAAAGATGCTTGGCGCATCGATTAGTTGCGGCAGCATTTATTCCCAATAGTGATCCCAAGAAAAATTAGATTAATCATCTTGATGGCAATAAGCTAAATAATTGCGTAGATAATCTCGAGTGGGTATCTCAAGAAGAGAATCAGCAGCATGCCATTCAGACGGGCTTGCGTCAATTTGAACACGTATTTTGTTTTACTAAAGACAAAAAGTTGGTTGCAGAATATCTAAATGCAGCGGATGCTGCAAAGGCAGTCAATTTGAATAAAGGTTTAATTCTTCAAGAACTCAATAAAGATACAAAGGCATTAACTGGCGGATTTTATTGGTCGCGTGAAAAAGAGCTTGGCGCCACGCGTGATTATAAAAATACTGGTAAAGCAAAAGTGGTTAATCAATATGATCTAAAGGGCAAGTTTATTATGCAGTATCCTTCAACTGGAATTGCCGCAAAAGCGATCGGTGTTAAAGCAAGTTCTCATATTGGGGAATGCTGTAGAGGGAAAATAAAAAGTTATAAAGGTTATATATGGAGATATGCTGAAGATATAGTCTCACCTTCTGGCGAAAGCCAGAGAGACGCTAGCGAAGCGTCGTAAGACAGTGGAATCGGTCTGGTCAGGGACTTCGGAGAACGCATTCTTCGATGGCGAGATCTTTGACCGCAGTCGAAAATTGCAAAAGCCTGAGTATGAACATTCAGGTCGCACATCTATTTAGAGTTATTATGTAATTTCTATAGACGTGGGCCGACGTGGTTGTGATAGCGTGGCGACTGTAGTAAAGGTAATACCTCAATCTATGGGCGGTGCCATTAAATCATTAGTAAATATTTATACTTACAATGATATGCATTTTGAAGATCAAGCTATCCAATTTAAGAAACTATACTATAAATACAAAGCTCAACGTCTAGTAATCGACGCCAATGGCCTTGGTGTTGGTTTGGTTGACTACATGGTTAAATCGCAGCTAGACCCGATTACTGGCGACACCCTACCTGATTTTGGTGTGTATGATGCGACATTTGATGGTTGGGAAGATGAATATAAGAAGTATCGTTCTGATATTTGTGAAGATAACGCCATGTATTTAATTAAGGCAAATGCGCCGATTAACACGGAGGCCCATTCAATCACTCAGACATGGTTGAATGCGAATAAAATTCAATTTTTAATTGATGAACGTGTGGCGAAATAGAAACTATTAAATACAACTAAAGGCAAGAATATGAGCCCAGAAGAACGTAAAGAATACTTGATTCCCTATACACTGACTGGTGTATTAAGAGAAGAAATGTTGAATTTGCGTGAAGAAAATGAAGGATTAAATATTATACTTAAGCAAGCAAATAAGAGTATCAAAAAGGATAAATTCTCAAGTTTTGAATATGCGATGTATTATGTTAAGCAAATTGAAGATTCTGGGCGCAAGAAAAAGAAAAAGTTTAAAGCGTCTGATTGGGCGAAATTATATAACTAATAGAAGGGAGCTATTTAATTGTTAGCGAGTCGTGGCGAAATACGCATCCATGAGATTCTAGAGTCTAATGGATTAAATTTTAAAGAAGAATATACAATTCCGGGGTTAAATAGCTCCAATGGCAAGCCATTACGTTTTGATTTTGCCGTATTTGATGATGATGGCAACCTTGATTTTTTAATTGAATATCAAGGTCGCCAGCATTATGAAGCATCTAATAAATTTGGCGGCAAACGTGGCTTGTATTAGCAGCAATTTAATGATAATAAAAAACGTAGATATTGTGCCTTACATGGTATTAATCTAATAGAAATTCCCTATACAGAGGAAAATTTAGTTGACTATGACTATATTATGAATCGAGCGGGATATTAACCATAAGGAGGTGAGAAATTGGAAGAGATAACCAACAAACAAGAACAAATTCACAGCAAAGGCTTTAATATGTCGCAGCGCGATTTGCCCGGCGCCACATTTAATAAAATTAAAGTGGGGCCGAAGACATTAGAGGACGCCACATTAAATCTTGGCTCGTTGAAACATGTGCAAACCAATTATGGTAATAAAATATATATTTTGCAACAATTAGCGAATAATGATGTGCCGACATTGCGTGAAATATCTAGATATTTCTACAATACCAGTGGTATTTATAGTGTCGTATGTGATTATATAGCAAATTTGTATCGTTATGATTGGTATGTTGTATCTGACATTATAGATGAAGCATATAAAACAGATGAAACTAAAATTAAAAAAGTTATACAAGATTTTAATCGTATTTTGACGTTCTTGGATAATTCGCATATTAAAAAGTTATGTGGCGATATTGCCTTAGAAGTCGTGCGCGATGGCGCGTATTATGGATATATTGTGGCAACCAAGGATCAAGTAGCATTGCAACAATTGCCTGTTAATTATTGTCGTTCTCGTTATAACATTGGAACGCAGCCTGCAATTGAGTTTGATATGCGATTTTTTGATAATGCGTTTCCTGATGTCAATTATCGTATGCGAGTATTAAAATTATTTCCTAAAGATTTCTAGAAGGGTTATGTTTTGTATAAGCAGCATAAGTTGGCGCCAGATTATGCGGGTGATATCTATGGCTATTGGTATCTATTGGATCCAGATAGCACAGTGAAGTTTAGTTTTAATAATGGCGATAAACCATTATTTGTTAATGCCATTCCTAACATTTTGGATTTAGATGCCGCGCAAGACCTAGATCGCCGCAAACAAATGCAGAAGCTGTTGAAGATTATTATCCAAAAGTTGCCACTTGATAAAAATGGCGATTTAATTTTTGATATTGATGAGGCAACTGATATACATAATAATGCTGTTCAAATGTTGAAACGTGCTATTGGTGTTGACGTTATGACCACGTTTGCGGATGTTGAGTCAATAGATATGTCTGATAAAACGACTACAACTACCACTGATGATTTGGCGAAGGTGGAACGAACAGTCTACAACTCTCTTGGTGTGTCGCAGAATTTGTTCAATACAGAAGGCAGTGTAGCACTTGAGAAGTCGATATTAAACGATGAAGCCAAAGTGCGGACACTACTCTTGCAATTTCATATATTTTTTGATAGAATAACATAGAACTTAGTTGAGAGTAAGAATAAAAAAAGATATAATTTTAGATTTTATATGCTTGAAACTACTCAATATAACTACCGAGATTTATCCAAGATGTTCAAGGAACAGGTGCAAATTGGTTATTCCATGATGCTTCCTCAGATTGCGCTTGGTGTATCTCAAAGTGCTATTTTGAATGCTGCATATTTTGAAAAAGATATTCTCAAGCTAAATCAGATAATGGTGCCGCCACTCATGAGTTCTACATTAAGTGGCGAAGATATTTTGGGCACAAAAGATTAGGGGAATACCTCTCAAAATCAAGATAATACAGAGGGCGGTAGGCCTGAAAAGACAGACGATGAAAAGAGCGATAAAACTATCGCCAACAAAGAAGCACAAAAGTAAGAAATTGAGGAGGATGTGGAATGCACACAAGTGTAAAACTTGAAACGCCTTGCGAAATGATAAATATAACGCCAATTAATCCTCTAATTTCTAAATGCCAAATAAAGGTGTGCTATGTGGGAGACGAACCCAATAGAAACCGCAGCATAATCACAAAAGACGTGGCGCGGTCTATGGCGAATAGTCTCCCCGGTTCGCCGATTGTTGGGCATTGGAACGAATACAAAGAAGATTATGAAGAGCATAATCGCATTATTAATTTGAAAGATGGCGAGTGGGTCATTAATGATGATACTCGTCCTTATGGATTCGTTGATTTAAATGCTAAAGTTTGGTTTTAGAAATTTCTAGACGATGGTGTAAATGAACATGAATATCTCATGACAGAAGGATATTTATGGACAGGCCAATACCCTGAATGTGAGCGTATACTCAAAAAGGGTAATAACCAATCAATGGAACTGGATGAAAAAAATTTAGATGCCACTTGGTCAAAAAATGATAAGGGACAACCTGAATTTTTTATAATTAATGAGGCAATTATCTCGAAGTTATGTATTCTTGGCGATGACGTGGAACCTTGCTTTGAGGGTAGTCAAATTACCAAGGTGCAATTTTCATTTGAGGACAGCTTTAAGGAACAGCTCTTCTCAATGATGAACGAAATGAAAAAAATTCTAAATGATGGAGGAGAGACGCCGATGTTTGTTCGTTATGCTGTCGAAATTGGCGATGGTCTCTGGGAAGCCCTGTATGGTTATCTGCATGATAAGTATCCTGGCGAAGATGGCTGGGGTTCCACTATGCGCATTGAGGGTGTCTATGAGGAGAGCGGTAGCAAGTTTGCTATTGTTCGCGATTGCGATTCCGGCAAATATTACAGAATTAATTTCGACATCGAGCCTGAATTCACCGTTACTGGCGATTGGGTTGAGGTCGAAAAGGAGTTTGTCCCTGTTTCTGATGAAGGTCCCCAGTTTTCGTTAGAAGCCTATGAAGCCTATGAGAATGGTTTGAAGGAATCTATTGAAGAGCCGGAGGAAGAGCCCGAAGCAGAGCCTATTGAGGAACCTGTTGAGGAACCCGTAGAAGAGCCCATTGAAGAAAAAATTGATGAGCCCGAGGACAAAGTTGATGAATATAATTTGGATGAAATTCCAGAATATATAGAACTCAATGAGAAATTTAGTGCATTAGCTACTGAGCATGAGACTCTTCAGCAGTCTTATAGTGAGCTGAAGGCAACTAATGATAGTCTTATTGAGGAAATTAATACGCTCAAGACTTATAAGATGAATGTTGAGCGTAAAGAAAAAGAGGCAATGATTGATAGCTTTTATATGTTGTCAGATGAGGATAAGAAAGACGTTGTCGTTAACATTGATAATTATTCCTTGGATGATATCGAAGCTAAATTGTCGATTATTTGTGTCCGCAACAAGGTCAGTTTTGATCTTGATGATGATAATCAAACAGGCAACACCACATTTAATCTAAATGGTGATATTGATACTACACCAGCTTGGATTAAAGCTGTTCAGGCTGTTGCGGAAACTATGGATTAATAAAATTTTATTGAGGAGGAAACTGCATTATGCTTTTGAAAGATATGCTTAAAGGCAAGAGCAAGGCTAGCTATGTTGAGTATGGCTATGGTCAGGTTGAGCCTAACCACCTGTCTGCACAGCGCAATGGCCAGATTTATGCACAGCTCCCCGCCGATCCTGCTATTGATCAGCTTGAGCAGGGCCAGTTCGTGAAGTATGACTACAAGAGTGGTTTGGTGAACTTCGCGGGCGCAGGCGAGTGGATGCTCGTATTTAATGAGATTAAACTTTATCGTGAGAATCAACTGGATTGCGAATTCGCAATGCTGAAGGATAATTATGTGGCGCGTGTCTACAGCCCTATTGATGGTCTTAAGGTCGGTCCTCAGAACTGGACTGGTCGTTCCCGCACTTTTAACGGTGTTGCGGATAGTCCCCTTGAGGGCGAGCCTGCCATCGAGAAGGTCACTGCCGGCCCCGATATGTATGAACTTCACTATGAAGAGGATCCTTTCCATTTCGAGTCCAAGGTTGACCCCGCTTTGATGCCCGCTGGCGCCACTATGGTTCCTCGTGTATTCAAGACTATGGTTGGCGATATCTTCACTACCAATACCGTTAATGAGACTGAGCTTGCCCTTGGCGACGTTCTGTCCCCAGCTGCTGCAGATGGTATCTTGAGCAAGAGCGGCGACGGTTCCATGGAGTGGCAAGTTGTTAAAGTGTATAACCTTCCTGACTACCAGAAGGCAGTCAAGATTATGCGCATAAAGTAATATAGGAAAGGAGAGAGATAGAATGTTAGATAAAGCTAATTTACTGACCCTTATGAAGACTGTGGCGAAGGCAGATCCTGCATCTCCTGTTTCCTATTCGTTTAATGGCACGAATTTTTCGTATGACCAGTTGAATGAGACTCTCCGCAAAGAGCTCAATGAGTATGCCGGCACTTACGCTCAGTATCGTGAAAATAAGAATTTGATTTTTAGCCTGATTGAGCAGACTTTGAATGAGATTCTGCCTAAGAAAGTTGAAGAGCAATATGCTCAGTTTGCTGAGACCAAGACATTTGCTCAGGGTGATAAGCCCATTTTCCGTCGTAAGTTGAATTCTCGCGTGCGTGCGAAGCAGTTCATCACTCGTGTTGGTTTAGCTGGTATTTATGAAGTATTCAAGCTTTCCAAGAGTGAAGAGGTCTTTGAGGTCCGCACCAGCGCTATCGGCGGCGCGGCTCAGATCGGCTTTGAGGAATTCCTCGATGGTCGTGTTGACTTCGCTGAGGTCACTGCCATTGTTATGGAGGGCATGGATGACCTCATTTATGAGGAAATCGGCAAGGCCCTGAAGGCTTCGATCAATCAACTTCCTCCTGCAAACCGCTATGCATTTAATGGTTTTGATGAGGCTGCATTTGATCAGCTCCTGGTTGTTGCTTCTGCATACGGCGAGCCTACTATTTACTGCACCTACGAGTTTGCTGTAAAGATGGTTCCTAAGGACGCATGGCGTTACACTGAGGCCATGAAGGATGAGTTGTGGCGCACTGGCCGCCTTGCCAACTACAAGGGCAAGAAAGTTATTATCCTTGAGCAAGGCTTCAAAGATGCTACCAACAGCGAGAAGGTCATTGACCCTGGTTACTGCTGGATTATTCCTAATGGCGCTGATACCAAGCCTGTGAAGATTGCATTTGAGGGCGACACTATTGTTGACGAGTATACCAACTACGATCGTTCTCGTGAGATTCAGGTTTATAAGAAGGTCGGCGTTGTTGCAATGATGGCTAATAACATCTGCGCATACGTTGATACCAGCTTGAAGGGTCAGATGAAGACTTGGAAGCTGTCCAACGATCAGATTCGTGACTACACCGGTAAGGTTCCTACTGTCTGATTGACTTTTTGGAAAAATTTTGATATAATTAAGGGGAAGAAGGGATAAATATCCCCGCTTCCCCATTTTTTATTTAGGTGATAAAGGAGAAAATTAAATATGATTAACGGTGATACTGTTTATAATGTATTAAATAGAAGTTCTAGCATGGTTGGTTACGCAATTCCTGAGTTGAATATTCGTCGTGAGTTTCAACCCGGCGAGACTAAGAAGATTAAATTCAGCGAATTAGAACAGCTGACCTATCAGCCTGGTGGCACCACTCTAATTCAGGATTATTTTTTGATTCGTGAGCAGGCAGTTACTGATGCTTTGAATATTGATACTGAGATTGAGTATTATATGAATGCAGATAATGTTAAGGATTTGATTTTGAATGGTTCCTTGGACCAGTTCCTTGACTGTTTGGATTTTGCGCCCGAAGGCGTGCTTGAAATTATAAAGAAACTGGCAATTGAGTTGCCGATGAACGATGTTGAAAAGCGTGAAGCTCTCAAGAAGAAGACCGGTCTTGACGTGGATGCTGCTATTAAGAACAAGATGGCAGAGCTGATTGACGAAGGCGCGCCCGCCACATCAGAGGCGCCACACAGACGTGTTCAAGAGGCTGCTGCTGAAGCGCCCGTTCGTCGCACTGAAGCGCCTAAGTATACAGTAAAGAAGTAAATTTTACATAGAAAGGAGTTATGATACATGGCAACCATGTTCACGAAGGTATACAATCGTTTCCTTGGTAAAATTACTGATGATATGTATATTGAATTAACTCCTGAAGACACGGTTAGGGATTTGCAGAATCTCCTAATTGACGCCATCCCCAATTTTGAGTTCCCTCGTTAGAATTTAAATGATTATGAAATCAAGACTGTTCAGAAGCGTGAGGACACTCTCACTGAGGATGATTTTGTCTTGGGTGTGGTCTGGGGCCAAATCCCAGATGATAATACCCAGATACCTGAAGTTATAGTCGAGCAATCATCATTTTCGGCTGATTTAACTGATGAAGAGATTAATATTTTAGCATTAATGATGATGACCGCTTGGGTTAATCGCCAAGTGGCGTCAATTGAAAATACAAGGATGAAATTTACTGGCTCAGATTTTAAAATGACGAGTCAGGCCAATCATTTGTCTAAGTTGATGAATTTGTTAAGTGAGGTTCAGCGCCAATCTTTTCACATGTAGCGTTTATACAAGCGCCGCAAATTAGGCAACGATGGTAAGTATTCATCCAATTGGTCTGTGCTAGGAACTAATAGTGCTTTAGACTAAGTACGATTTTGATTTCCCCCCTGAAGTAATTGCTAAAAATATATCTCGGTTAACTGATTAGCTTTGGAAATTAATTCCAATGCGCGAAAATGAAGAAGACTGGATGAAGCAATTAAATACGGTTATTTTAGAAATTAGTGGATTGAGTGAGATATTCTTGCACAACCCACTTTTTTTGCAGCTTTTGGCAAAGCTAGAAGGTATGCTCGTAGAAGAGACCACTTTTTCGCTATATCGCAAGACCGTATTTGAATGCATTAGTCTAGTTTAGGGTATGAAATAATGGGTGGTTATGATTTAAGTGGCCGCCACACGCTCGGCCTATTAAAGGGTCGAATGGGTATTTTTGAAAAGGAACAATTTTAGGGGAATAAAGATATTGATGGTGTAAATAGTTAGTATAGCTCTCTTGTGGCGCGAGGTGGTAGTCTTCAGCAAGAGCGAATGATTCGTGATAAACGAAAAACACTTGATCGCGCCTTGTGGTATTCATATCAAGCGGCGCAAGTTAAGAAACCTAATTAGGATTCAGACGATATCGTTAGAGCGCTGATTAATCCTAATAAATTAAAGTAGGACTATGATGATAAAATCATTTCAATTGGATATGAATGTGACTATGCGCCAGGTGATGTATTTGAGTGGATTGGTACTAATACATTTTGGATAATATATTTATAGGAACTTACTGAAACCGCATATTTTCGTGGTGATATTAGAAAGTGTAGTTTTGAAATTAAGTGGAAAGATGAAGATAAAATAAAGAGTACATATGCGGCAGTACGAGGACCAGTTGAAACAAAAATTAATTATATTCAAAAACATGATATTAGTATAGATACACCAAATTATTCGCTTAGTATTTTAATGCCAAAAAATAATGACACATTAAAATATTTTAAACGTTATGCTAAATTTTATTTGCAAGATTCTGATGATGTTAATACGCGCATCTGTTGGCGTGTAGAAGCAATCGATCCTATTAGCATGCCGGGTATTCTCGAGGTAATTGCTGTTGAATATTATGCTAATAAGGATGAAGATGATATAGATGAAGGTATTGTTGGTGGGTTGATTAAACCCCCTGAAAACCCAAATGATATTACGACGGATGATGATCTAATAGAAGGCGAGACATTTATCAAGCCTAAACGTAAATACAAATATAAATTTGTGGGCGCCGCCTATGGCGAGTGGTATGTTGATAAAAAGTATCCTCTTGATTTGTATATTAATGACGAGGATAATAGTCTTGAACTCTGTTGGCGAAGTGCGTATAGTGGGCAATTTGATTTATATTTGGGCTATGATAGTGATGATTTATACATTGCTCGTAAGACTATAGTAGTTGAATCATTGTTTTGAGATAAAGGAGTATGAGTTATGAAAATAGCGACAATTGAATTTCCCCATTCAAGTTTTTTGTCGGTAGAAAAGGATTTAGATATAATAATTTCTAAGATTTGCCAAAACCAAAGGCTGTTGAAATTGTTATATTATAATGTGCCGAACGCCTTGGCGCAGCCCGCTCTATCCGACGACTAGCTGGGTGAAGTATTAAAAAATAATATTAAGCTTGTGCCTAAAACCTATGTTGAGGACGAATATCGCAATTATCTATTTATTAAGTTCGATAATTTCTTGACTGGGATGAATCCCGAGTTCCGTAATAACACAATTGAATTTGATATTTTGTGTAATTATGAGAATTGGCAGCTTGATGGATATGCTTTGCGTCCTATTAAGATTATGGCAGAGATAGACTCTATGTTTAATGGGGCTAGATTAACTGGTGCAGGACTCACTGAATTTGGCGGCGCCACAGATATTATCGCCACAGAACAACTAGCAGGATATTGTATATTTTTTAATGTTATTCATGGTGGGGAAGATGAAAAACGTGCTCTTAATCCAAGCGATGATAAAGATATTATAAATAATTTTTATTAGATGAGCTAAATATGGATTATAGATTGAATTTGATTGCTGGCACGGATTTACCTGTTCCTGAGTGTTAGCTAGCAATTCATCAACCCACTATTCGTGAATTATCATATATAGGGGAAGAAACTTTTAGAATCGGTGCTCAATATTTATGTGTTAATAAAAATATGCTAACTGAGGACGAAAGTGATTTGTTGAATCAATCTAATTTTTAGATATTTATGACAATAATGGCATCGCCAGAAGCCAAAGATAAGAAAGGTTAGGTTCTTGAATTATTAAAATTATTGTTACCCAATTATAATTGTATGCTAACCCCTCGCTCGATTCTTTGTTCGAGCGGCGGCGCCACATTTATGATTGATGGTAGTAATTTTGAACCATTTCAAGATGCTATTAGCGAAGCATTTTGTTTGCGTAGTGGAATGGGTGATTAGCAAACATTTAATCCCTAGTCTGAAAAAGCAAAAGAAATTGCCGCTAAATTGATGCGAGGGCGTTAGAGAGTGGCTGCGCAAAATGGCGAAGACAATTCTAGTGTTATATCGCAATATATTTCTGTTTTGGCTATTGGTATGGGAGTGCCATTGCCTGAGCTATTGGATTTGACATTGTTTCAATTATATGATTAGATACAACGTTATAATATGTATGTAGCTTGGGATTTAGATGTTAGGGCACGCTTAGCTGGTGGTAAGCCAGATGGCGAACCTGACAATTGGATGAAGTCTATCCATTAATTTAAAGGAGGAAGTGTAATATGCCAATATTACCGGAGCACAAGGAGCTTCTATTGTCTTAGAGCGATAGTAAAACCTTGCCTGAATGGGTGCAATTTTTTGACAATTAGTATACCAAGAGTTAGATTTATAGTTTCTGTTATCACAATCACAAGGTGATTAAGAAATTAAGCCAATCAGAAAAAAGTGTGATTCAAAGTTAGAATGCTCGTAAATATAACATTAACAAGGATTATTTTAAGATTTGGTCACATAATATGGCTTATATTTTTGGTTTTTGGTGTGCTGATGGATGTATTTATAGTGGAAAGATATTTGATATTACCACTCATAAGAAAGATAAATATATTTTAAAAAAAATTGCAAAAGAGTTAGAATACAAAGGAAATTTGTATGATTCTGTAGATCGTCAAGCAGTGAGAATTAATTTTAGTTGTAAAGAAATTTATGATGATATTGTTAATCTTGGTGGCTGTGAACGAAAGAGTAACGTATTAAAATTTCCCGATATTCCAACTGAGTATTTACCCGATTTTATTAGAGGATATTTTGATGGTGACGGTTGTATAATGAATTTAAAAGGCAATCGTGTAAATTCGGCTTTTACTAGTGGCAGCAAGGAATTTTTAGATTGTTTGCTTGAAACATTAAAGAAAGATGCTGGTGTGCTAGGAGGTAGTTATGACCCATCAAGCCAATCGTTAAGATTTGGTAAAAAGGATTCTATTAAAATTGGTGAATATATATACTAGAATAGTCCAGAACTATTTCTAGAGCGAAAACGAAACAAATTTAATATTTTCTAAGGAGGAAAATTGAATGAAATTTGGTGTGAATCACTTGCACTAATACACCCTATCCTTGTCATTAAAGGGGTCAAATATTTTATATTTGGCTAACGGGGAATGCTATAGGAATATAGAGAATCCCGTGTCATATCTAATATTATTTGTTAGAAGCGATGTAGAGACTAGATACCTTAATCGGTATTGTAGGCTTATTATTAATAAATAAGCCGAAATGGGTGTACTAATGGCTAGACCATTAGTAAAAGATAGTCCGTAATATTTATATATTATGACGTGAGATTTGCGACGTAGTTCTGAAGGCAAAGGCCGCTCAGAAAGTCGGTAATAAAATCTTTTACAAAAACGAGCCTGTTATTTATTTTGATACTTTGAAAACCTCTAGTATGGAAGGTGCTGCTACTACGGTATATGCGCAGGGCGGTACTGGTAATGCTCGCTTGGTTGCGTGGGAAGGCGAACGTACTGTTACTTTTACTATGGAAGATGCACTGATTAGTCCCGCTGGCTTCATGATTCTTTCTGGCGCAGGTCTGGTTGATGCTTCTAAGGACACTCCTATTTATGTTCATGCCACTGAGCAAATTGAGCTCAAGACCTATAATGAACAAGACCTCACTGGTAACTTTAAGCAGGAAGGCGCTAATATTCAGATAGAACTTGGTGAGGCTCCCGCTATGCCCTCCAAGTCCGAGGATTATATTTATGTAATGCTTTTGGATGAGCGTGGTGAGATTAATACTGAGCCTTATATTGCAACTTCTGTTGCTGAGGACGGTAAATGGATTCAGATTGCCCCTATCGCTAAGGGCGATCGTGAAATGGCGTATGCGACTAAGGATGATGCTGATGCTCATAAAATTGAGCGCTTTGCCGAGGGTGCCATGGTATTTGTTGACTATTATGTCAAGAAGACTTCTAAGGCTCAGCAAATTGATATCACTCCTGATAAGTTTGGCGGCAACTATTATCTCGAGGCTTCGACCCTGTTCCGTAATACCGATGGTGTTGACATGCCTGCTGAATTTATAATTCCTAACTGCAAGATTCAGTCGAACTTTACCTTTACCATGGCGTCTAGTGGTGATCCTTCTACCTTTACCTTTACGATGGATGCGTTCCCTGATTACACTCGTTTTAATAAGAAAAAGAAGGTCTTGGCTGCTATTCAGATTATTGAAGAAGGCGGCGCAGATAGCGAGTTGGTGCGTTCTCAGACCGTCCACTTGGCAGATGACGAAGCGGAAATTAAGTAATTTATAATGAAAATTACTAGACGTTAGGTGGCGAAGACTGCCAAGCCTTCGCCCGTAGTTGTTGAACAGCCTATCGTAAAAGAAGAAAAAAAGGTTGAAGTAAAGAAACCCAAGCAAGTAAAACAGGTTATTCAAGAAGTTCCTGTAACTGCAGAGGATCAGGCATTTTTGGATGAGCTATTTGCAAAAAAAGAAATATAAGATTTTAATAGGGGATGAGTTAAATGCTCATCCCCTATTTTTTATTGTGACGAAAGGAGGAAGGATTTTGAAAATTTAGAAAAAAATTCAAACCTCATTTAATAAGGCAATAGGCTGGGATGATGGCGGCGTCACCAGTAGCAATATTGTAGATGATGTTGTTAATGCTTTGACCCCAGAATAGTTAGAAATAAATCAAGAAAAATTAAAGTTAATTTAGCAAAAATTAAATTTTATTAGAAAATGTTGCAAAACAGTGGATGCAGAATTTAAAACTTATGATTATACTTTAGCGCGTATGGGCATGTCGTTATCTAAAACATTAATTAACAACAAAGCTTAGGATAATATTGCTAATATTAAAATGTTACAAGTTATTAGAACTAATTAGATTGCTTGTTTTTAGGTCGTTGAAGAAATTCTAACCATTTTGCGTGGCGAGCCCACGTTATATGCAATTTATATTACTGATGTAGATAATAATGTATAGAGGGTTGAGTATTCTGCTAATCAAATTAATGAAATATTTTCTACTCAAGGTAAACGCATAGGATTAGACGCAAAAACTGCCCTGAGTCGTTTTTTTGATAATGCTGGCAATATTTTAAAGTAGGAATCTGCAGCTAGTCAAATTGATATTAGTTAGCATTACCGATATTTTCAAGGACATTTATTAGAAGTGGTAGGCGGAAAAATTAAATCGCCAGGTGTAGCACAAGAGGTTTTTGAAGCGCATTATTCTCGAGGTTACTGTAAATTTGATTATAGTTAGTAGGCTAAGGCTTTTATAACAATGGCGAATGCCACTGATGATAGATTACAAGATTGGGATGGTATTCGACGTTTATACTTCACTAGGGCCGTTGACAATCTAAGCTGGTATTCTGGCGGAGATATTGATAATGTTTCTGTTAAAAGTTTAAATTTTTCTAATATTGATAAAATAGTTAGGAAGTCTAAAACAAATCATAGTATATTAGGTTTGTCTTCGGAAAGAAGCCTAAATGATGTTATCAATTAGCTAGATGCTATTTTTGGTTCGTTAGATGCTAAGAATAATCCTAAGCTGACTGCTGAGATAATACGATAGATTTTAGTGCCCTTTACGCAAACCATAGAAACATCTATGGTTGGTAAACATAATGCAGTATTTAATACCGGCATGATTACCTAGGAAGTGGATAAAATCATTAAAAACTTGACAAAATAAAAATTTTTCGATATAATATCGTTAGAAGATGTGATAAAGGAGAAATTAATTAACCATGATTAATATAAATGAATTGGGTATAGAAGGTATTGATACTTCTACCGATCTTGTTCCAATTGGCAATACTCAAGTTACTGTTAAGAAAAATATTCCCATATTGGAAAAAATGGAATTGATAAGTGATATTGTTAATGCATCTATTGATGATAATGATTTCTATAACCCTTGTTTAGGTAAAATTAATTTACTTGTAAAATTAGTATTGGCATACACAGATATTAAAGTGGATGAAAATGCTAGCATATTTGATTTGTATGACATTTTTTCCAATGGAGTTTTCCAAGCTATTATTCCAATTGTGTCTGAAAGTCCTGATTATTCTTTCATAGTCCGTGGCGTTGAGGAATTTATTCATTCAATTTATGAGTATAAGAACTCGGCACGTGGCATCTTGAAGGGCTTAATGGCCGACGCTAAGGAGTCGAATTTGGAGTTAGAGGATATCGTAAAGGATATTAATCTGGCGCCGGAAAGTTTGACTATGGTAAAGGATGTCTTGGATAAATTAGGTTAATCTATCTATTTTAATTTTTAAATAAAATAGAGAAATAGTCCGTCGATTATTTTTCGACGGACTTATTTTATTTTTGCGCAAAAATAAAAGCGAGAGAAAGGAGAATTGAGTAATGAGTAGAACTGTTGAAGTTAGATTGAATTTTACTGCGGAGACTTCTTCGGCCGAGTAGGCTCTGAATAAACTACAATCATCATTACGAAATATAACCAATCAATAGAATTTAGATTTGGGCGGCTATAAATTGTCTAACGAATTAAATTAGGCATCCGAAGCAGCAATCAAGCTGCGCCAGAATTTATAGAACGCACTTAATGTTAATACTAATAGTCTTGACTTAACCAAATTCAACAGGGAAATGCAGAAGTCAGGAATGAGTTTAGAGAAGTATCGTACTGCATTGGTTTAGATAGGCCCGAGTGGCCAGGCGGCGTTTGCAGATTTAGCGAAGGCTATTGTAGCATCAGAGTCGCCACTTACTCGTTCTTTGGGGCTACTAGATAAATTATGGGATACCTTAAAGCGTACAGCAGGCTGGCAGATTTCATCGAATATTATGCATGGTCTGTAGAGTGGGTTATCTGATGCCTATAATTATGCTAAGGATTTAAATAAGTCTCTTAATGATATTCGTATTGTTACTGGCTATAGTGCAGATCGTATGGCGGACTTCGCCAAGCAAGCGAATAAAGCGGCGAAAGAGTTAAGTGCTACTACACTTGATTATACTGATGCTAGTTTGATTTATTACCAGCAAGGCTTGGATGATAAGGCTGTTAAGGAACGTACTGATACTACCATCAAGATGGCGAATGTTACTGGTACGACTGCACAGACCGTATCGCAGCAAATGACCGCAGTATGGGAAAACTTTATGAAAAATGGCGAACATGCTGCTGAATACTATGCCGATGTAATGACAGCACTTGGCGCCGCCACGGCATCTAGCACTGACGAGATTGCTGATGGCTTGGAAAAGTTTGCAGCAGTTGCTGATACTGTTGGATTAAGTTATGAATATGCAACTGCGGCACTCACTACGATTACTGCAAAGACTCGCCAAAGTGCTGATGTTGTTGGTACCGCATTAAAGACCTTATTTGCTCGTATTGAAGGTTTGAATCTGGGTGAGACGCTAGATGATGGCACTACTTTGAATAAATATTCATCTGCTCTTGAAGCTGTTGGTGTCAATATTAAGGATGAAGCGGGCCAACTGAAAGACATGGATGAAATTCTAGATGAGATTGGTTCTAAGTGGGATACTATCGGTAAGGACCAGTAGATTGCATTGGCGCAGACGGTTGCAGGTGTTCGTCAGTATACGCAATTCGTTGCGTTAATGGATAACTGGGACTTCATGGGCGAGAACTTGGCGACTGCTTATGGCGCAGAAGGTACTCTTGATGAACAGCAGAAGATTTATGAAGAGTCTTGGGAAGCTGCAAGAAATCGTTTGCAAGCATCTATGGAAACTTTATATGATGATTTGCTGAAGGATGATTTCTTTATTTGGTTAACGGATGCATTATCTGATGTAGTTGGTTTAATTGATAAAATCATTGATTCAATGGGCGGATTAGCAGGATTGTTGCCTGGTTTAATTCTATTGATGAACAAACTCTGGGGGGATAAGATTGCTGCAGGTATTTCTACGGCCGCTTATAATATTGGCGGTTTAATTCCTAGTGTTCGTCAAGCGCGTAACGAGGCTGACCAATAGTTGCGTGAGCAAGCAATGTCTAATTTGCAATCTATGTATTAGGCTCAGGGTAATGCTACTGGTACTGCGGTCGTTGATGTTTATGCTTAGATTAATAAATTATAGCAATATCGTTTAAATAATGCAGATAAATTAACTGCACAAGAATCTTAGCAGTTAAGTTTGTTAATTGACCAAGCTCGTGTTGAAGCTGAAATGGTTGAAAATATGGCAAAATAGGTTGACGCGGGTAATTAGTAGGCCAAGATTGCGGAACGTAGTTTATATTTATCTTCAAATGTAAGAAAAGATAAAGTTACACAATTTGAGGGTGTTGGTTAGTTAACTAGTAATTGGTTAAAAATGTCCAAAGAAGAATGGTCGCAGGATTGGATAAAAGCGATATGGGGTAATAATTCTACAAGTTTTGATACAGAGAAAACAGAAATTACTTCACTTATTCAGGAGTTAGGTGGTTCTTCAATTAGCGAAAATGATATTAGTAAATTTTTAAATGGAAAAAGAACAGGTAAAAATAAAGAATTATAGAAGATTTTTAAACGAATTCAATCTTATTCTACGGAGGATTTAGGTTAGGCACGTTATTATAATGATTTAATTTATGGTATTAATGGATAGGGTGGTTTAGAAAATTATTCTAAATTATAGGGTAAATTAGATACGGGTTCGGAACAATTACAAGCTATTCTTGCACGAGTGCCAGATATTTCCGGTGAGACTTTAGATTCTGATAGTTGGAATGTTTTAAAGAATGAATTATAGGGATTAATAGATTTATTAGGAGAAGCTGGAGTTAAAACCACCGCTTTACAAAAGACTTTAGACGGTTTATCCTTAGATGATCCTAGTGAATTTAATGACGATTTACCAGCTTTAATAGAAATGCTAAGCGAAGGCAGTCGTGATAAGAAGGGTAATATAATTTCTTCGGGTTTTCAATAGGCTACTGAAGATAATTTAGAGCGGATTCGTGGTTTAGAAGAAAAATTGGCTAAGTAGTTCAATTTAAGCACGAAAGATTTAGAAGTTTTTCGAAATGAGTTGATTAAAACAGGAAGTGCTGAATAGGCTTTAAAAAAGGCCTTAGAAGCTGCTAGTGCGGCAGCAGAAATACAAGATACGGCATTAAAGAGATTTACACATACATTAACCGCGTTGCAGAAGGTGCAAAATGCTGTCAATTTAGCTTCTTCGTTAACCATGGGAATAAGTAGTTTTAAATCTGCTATTGATACAATTTCAAATCCAGACCTATCAGCCTGGGATAAATTTACATCAATTTTAATGAGCGCTAGTATGGTTTTAGGTAGCTTTTTACCTATTTTAAATTCTGTAAAGACTATATACACTGATTTAAAATTTGCTGTTGAGGCAGAAGCAGCGGCGCAAGCAATGTCAGTTTCTATGAATGAAGCAGCCGCGGTTGTTAAAAATAAAAATGCATTAGCTGTTATTTTTGAAAAAGAAGCGACAGGGCAATTAAGTCGAGAAGAAGCAATACAAAACATTCAAAAATTAACAGGTATTAAAATTACAGATGACGATACATTTGCCCATTATAAAGATGCAGCAGCGAAATTGCAAGAAGCAACGGCTACAGATGTTTTGACCGCTGCCATGCAGCGTTTAGGTGCAGTTATTTCAAAATATAAAGCCTTCATATTAATTGCAGCGGCTATTGCAATAGCTGTTTAGGTTTCTAAAATGCTAAAAGATGCGATGAATGCGACTTAGGATGCGGCAGAAGCTGCATAGGAAAATGCTACTAGTTTAGCAAATGCATATAATGAAGCAAAAACAGCTTATAATGAATTAACCACGGCTTGGGATAATTATAATACCGCTAAAGATAATTTAAAAGAATTAACTGAGGGCACCATTGAATATACTGATGCCGTGCGAGAAGCTAATGAAGCAGCTTTGCAATTAATTAATAATTATGATGGAATAAAATATACAATAGGCACAGATGGACTCATTGAATTAGATGAAGATTCTGTTTTAGTTGCGCGGCAAGAAGAATCTAAACGGCTATTACAACAATAGACCGTAGCACAATCGGCAAAATTAAATGCTGCAGCAGCACAAACAGATGTCGATATTGAAACTACGGCTGGAAAGATGCATACTGCATCAGATATTGCTCCTACCGCAAATTATATGGCTGAAGGCGCTGTAGGAGGTGCTATGGCTGGTGCATTAGCAGGAGCCGCATTAGGTTCAATAGTTCCAGTTCTGGGTAATGTTGTTGGAGCTTTGGGCGGCGCTCTTATAGGTAGTGTTTTAGGAGTTATAGGTACTGGATTAACTATTGCTGATAATGGTGGAATGGCTTCAAAAGATGAAGTCGAAGTCATAAAAGAGTTGGCGAAAGCCGATAAAAAAACCTGGGCAGAAATTCAAGCCGCACAAGCATAGAATGATGATCAAGCATTTGCAAAAGCAGTGCGGTCTATTGATGGATTGGCTGATATTTCTGATGGTATGCTTAATGCATTGGATAGTCAGTTTGATGCTGTTTCAGATAATGTGACTGCATTATAGGCGAATACTGCAGCGCTGCGGGCCTGGTTTAAAACCTCTGCTGACGGCATAAATTCTGATAATGATTATTATAATAGTTTGAGTGATGCTGACTAGCAATTAGCGGCTAGTATTCGAGCAGGACAAATAACTCAAGAAGATATAGATAAAGAGCAGGAGCGCATTGAGAAAAATTATACAGATAAGGCAATTGCAGAAGATTATTTTGAAAAAGCTGGTTATGATCCAGAGACCTAGACAATTGAGAAAAACGAAGATGGTGATTGGGTATTACGCACCTAGGACGCTGCTGGTAATTGGAATGATGGTTTTAAAATTACCGCTGATGAGATGGCAGAGTACTTGGCCAAATATAATGTAGGATAGGCCACCGAAGAAGCTGTAGGGAAGTAGCTTGCTGCTTATTAGCAAGTTCGTGCAAATTTAGCCGATAATAATGTCAATATCTCAGATGAAGATAGAGATAATATTTTATAGCATTATGCAGATACTGGTGAATGGGATTTTACAGGTTTATCTACAGAGGTTGCTGACGCTTTTGCTGACGCTATAAAATAGACCAAGGCTTTTATTCCTGAACGTGTTCAAGAAGGAATAAATTATCGTAATTCCGATTAGGGCGAACGGGCGTATTAGGATAGTATTAATCAAAAAACTAATGATCTATCTGATGAATATGGCGTTACAACTGGGTATATTGAAGAGCAAACAGCTGCCATTATGGCGAATAATAAAGCATATGCCAATAATCAAAAGGCAGCGTTAGATTTAGTTGAAAGTTAGTTAAAGGCTCAAGTGGCCTTAGATACTGCGTCAGAGGAGTTTAAAAATAATAAATAGGTTTTAAGTGATTGGGCCAAAGGCTTGGATAAAAGTTTAGAGGCTTAGAAAAAGGTTAATAGTTTTAAGAAAAGCTTAAAAGAATTATTTGGTATTTAGTTTAGTGATGATTTTTTAATAGAAAATTTTGAAACTATTCAAGCAGCCCTAGAGGGTGATGAAGAAGCATATAAACGACTATAGAAGTTAGCTGCTAAACAAGTCGTTTTAGATATCAAGGGAGCTTCTTCTGTAGACGAATTACCAATTCAATTATAGGGTTTATACAATTTAATTGAGCTTATGCCCGATTTAGAGGTCGGCGCCACACTCGATGACTCTGGTTTTAAAGGCGTTTTAGAGTAGCTATTGGCTGATGGGCAAATAACTGTTGATGATATGAATGCCATTTTAAGTGGTATTGGTTTTACGCCTGATGTAAGTTATGTAGAAATACCTACTGATTAGGCCTCAGCATTTATTGGTAGCCAAGAACAAGAGGTTTTAGTGCCTAATGATGATGGTGGCTATGATAAAAAGACAATTACTACTAAAAATGATCTAAAAGCTATAGGCGCAGACGTTATTAGGATTCCTATTATCGGTAATTTAACCAAAGATTAGTAGTCTGCAATTAAATCCGGTGGTGGAAAAATCATTGCTAATGCCACTTTTACTGGGAAAGGTTCAACTGGAAATCTGTCGTCTTCTTCGTCCGGTGGTGGTGGCGGCGGTTCTAAGAAAGACAAAAAGAAAGCTTCCGATGAAATAGAACGCTACCATGTTGTTAAGCAGCAACTCAATCGCCTATCTTCTGAATATGATTAGTTATCTGCCGCAAAAGATCGTGCTTATGGTCCTGACAAACTCAAAGCTATTGATAATGAAATCGCCAAGCTTCAAGAACAAGAAGCAATATAGAAGCGCTATCTCGACGAGATTAACCGCTACTATCAGCAGGATCGCCAAGCAATCGCTAAATATGGCGCAGTATTTGATGCTAATGGTATTATCACTAACTACGACGCTCTCATGCAGAAGCAATTAGATATATTCAATGCATCACTCACCGATGAAGCAGAAGAGGCCTATAACACATTTAAAGAAACTCTTGACCAATACGAAGAAACCCTAGCTCTCAAACTCGAGGAAGCTGGTAATCTATTAGATAAGCAATACGAGATTGTATCTGCCAAATTGGAAAAGATTACCTATAAGGTTGAATACAAGGTTGAGATTGAAGAGGATAAACTCGATTACCTTGAGCGTCGCTTGACTCGCTTGTCTGAGGTAGAGAAAGCAAGCTTAGAAGTATTTGCAATTAATCAAGAGAAGATTATGTCTTATTGGAGTTAGTATGCTATCTATGCTGAAGCTATTAGAGGTATTGAAGCTCAGATTAATGAGCAAAAAGCCAAAGGTCTTGAAATCACTGATGAGCAAATTCAGAAGTTACGAGACTATAAAAAAGCCTTGGGTGAGATGGAAGATAATATCTATGAGTTGTATAACGATGAAATAGATAGTATAAGTGATAGATATAACAACCTATTCGATTAGTTAGAGAACTACCAAGATAGGATTCGTGATTATAGAGACTCATTAGAGACTATCAAGGATATGTATTCATTACTTGGTGTGGCGACTGTCGAAGATAATCGCGCCATGAATGATAGTATTAGGAAGACCTATTAGGCAGAAGCTAAGGGCATTTAGAGCGAGATTGACTTGCTCAAGGCTCGTAGAGAAGAGTTGGATAAATCTCGTAGTTCCTTGGGTAAGAGCGTTGATGAGCAGGGCCATTTAATTGATGGTATTGTTGCCGATATACGCAAGCTTGAAAACGTTGGCGACCTCACCATTATGGAAGATAGTGCATTAGCCTATAGTGAGAAGTTGCAAGACTAGATTGATGAAATTGATCAACAAGTTCATGAGAAACAAATGGAATTAATTTCATTAGCAAGTGACTATCTCAATGCTATCAAAGATCAGTGGGTCGAGAATCTTGAATTGATTGGCCAAAAGACTAAAGACGCCTTGTATGAGGGCCTTGAATGGGCAATTGATAAGTATGGCGACTTGACTGACCTCAGTGAGTTGTATCTGAGTAATACTCGTAAAGTCTATGAACTCAACAAGCTCAATCGTAATATTCAAGCTGATATTAATAAGCTTGATAGCGTAGTCGCCAAGACTAAGTTACGCGATCTAATGAAAGACATTAATGGCTATTATGCTGATAATGTTAAGATGAGTGAGTACGAATTAAAGAACTTGCAAGCCCAGTATGAATTGCGTTTGGCGGAGATCGCGCTTGAAGATGCACGTAACGCCAAGAGTGAGGTGCGTCTAACTCGTGATAACGAAGGTCGTTGGGGCTACATGTATACCGCTAATACTGAGGAAGTCGATAAAGCTGAGCAAGAGTTAGAGGATAAGCAATACGCATTACAAGAGTTACAAGAGGATACGCTCAAAGATGCGGGCGAAAAGATTCTATCGCTACAGAATGATTACATTGACGCGATGACAGAATTACAATCCAGTGACTTGAGTGATGAGCAAAAACAGAAGCGCGCCGAAGAGCTCACAAGTCTGTATTAGAAGCAATTGGATTATTATTATCAGACCTATGCTCAAGCGTTAGAAGCGAGTGGGTTAGCCTATGAAGAAACCATCCTAGGCCAGGCCACAAATACTAAGTCACTGCAAGAGGTTATGGAGACATTTGGTCATGCAAGTATTGAAATGACCGGATAGATGATTAGTGAGACTCAAAAGTATCAAGATGCATTTACCCAAATGGTTAGCGACATTACTGGCAAATAGATTAATAGCTATGAAGAAGCCTAGAAAGCATGGGTGGAATACATGAGTAATACACAAAAATCATTAAATGAGGCTACTACAAACGCAACAAATAATTTTAACGAAGTGGCGAAGGCTATTCGAGAAATGAGCGAAGATTTTAGAGATATGATCGAGGAGCTCATGGTTTATTTGGCGCGACTCAGTGGCGAAGATATGAGTTTATTATTCTATTCCGCCCTTGCTAATGGTGACTACGAGATGGCAGAACGCTACGCCAAGGCGCGGCGCCAAAAGATTGATTCTAATCCTGACGCTTATGGCGAATACGACTGGGATAAAGATAAAATGAATCAAATCATTGATGAAAAACAGGATAAAAATAATCCAATGAGTCAAGATGAGCGTGATGCAATATTATCAACCGCTAAAACGCCTTATATCAAGAAAACTGACTGGGGCACCGAAATGGAAAAAGCACTGCAGGCTGGTAATTATGATGATGCGGGGCTCTATGCTGAATATCGAGCCTATAAAGTTCATAATGATGCTAGTTTAAAAGCTGTAGCTTGGTCCGAGGCATAGCTACAAGAAAAAATTAATTAGTATGCAAAAGATCCCAATGAAATGTCGGCTGAGTAGAAGCGTCGTATCTTGGCAACCGCATCTCAATACGACACTGGTGGCTATACTGGCTCTTGGGGCAACGAGGGCCGTTGGGCATTACTTCATGAGAAAGAACTGGTGCTAAATAAGAATGATACAAGTAATCTGTTAACTACGATTACATTACTGCATGATTTGATGGCGCGGCTCGATCAAGCGTCCGTATGGTCTGCGCTTAGGGAACTCATACCGGCCAGCGCCGCCACAGCAACTGAAATTCTTGAGTAGAATGTTCACATTGAGGCTTCGTTCCCGAACGCAGTCGACCACAATGAAATTGAACAGGCATTTGAGAATATAGTTAACTTAGCATCACAGTATGCAAATCGCAAATAATCTTATCTAGGGGAACCTTAAGTGGTTCCCCTATTTTTATTTGGTCTAGACTGATTAATTGACTTGGCCCAAATTTTATGATATAATAGAGTAATGAGAAAAAGGAGTGATGATAAATGAGTAGTAATGCAGGTCAAATTAGTGAAAACACCTTACAGGCAATGGAAATAGTTGCCTAGAGTGTAGTTGATCGTACTGAAACCACGATTACAAAAGATTGCGTCGTGGCGGAGATTATTGATAGTGCCACTGGTGCCTACTTGGTTAGTAGTGGCTATTCATCATTTACTGCTTATTCATTAAATAAAACACAATACAAAGTGGGTGATTTGGTCTATGTGCAAATGCCAAATGCCCAAAATGATGGCGATAAAATTATTTTAGGTATGCGTTAGACAGGTGATGATGCCTATGAGCTAGCGGATAATTTCGCCGATGTGGTATTTTTTAATGGGCGAAATGATTCATTAATTAAATTGCATGGCGATGTTGGTTTAATTGCGAATGATGAGTAGCTAGTTGCTTATCTTGGCTCATGGACTGGCGAATACTCTGGCGTGACTAAGATTGGTATTGAAGGTAGTTTTGTTACGATACTCAAAGCTCTTGGTGTAGTGGAAGGAACCTACGGCCTTAAATTGCGAGTCATGAATAATGTAGGTGCCATTACCGAGTATGATTTTCCATGTAGTGAATATTATGGTAATCCATACAATTACATTTATAGCACAAGGGTTAACCAAGTATTTACATTAACTACTCAGACTACTGTTACTCGTATCGAAGCTTATGTGTATCAAGATGCTGATTTCTATAATGAAAATGATAGATTAGTAGCAGTGGTGCAGACTAGCAACATTATTCTAACTGATTTGTATGTCGGCGTTGGTAAGCTAACTAGTGAAGTGTTAGATTCTAAATTTACTATTAAGGCTAATAGTGGCAGCACAGTCTATCAAAAAGATGGTGACGCCGAGTTAAATGCGCAATTTGATACATTATTACATAATATTTGTTCTATTGAAAATCCAACAGAAGAAAGTGTAAATAATGTATTAGAGGACGAATTTATTAATTTTACCTCAGTACAAAAAACAAGAATTAATTTGTGGCTCGAAGAAAATGAAATTATAAAACAAATTGTTGCTGGCGATGTGCGCGAAGCTGAATGGAAGGGTATGGCGACGAACACTGTATTACGTGAGTTGTCTATCGAGGTTCCGCAAATTGGATTTAGTCTGTTGATTAACACCGAAGCCAAGCCTGAATATTTGACCTCATTGCCTAGCTTTGATACCTCTACAACCGAGGGTCGCCAAGCACGAAATCTATTTATTCGTTGGTATCGGCGTAACCGAGAGGCTACGATTGATGATATTAATTTGCCTGATGATTTGCATTCTGGTTGGGAACTTACTGGTCAATTTGATAAGGATTTAAATCCTATGACCGATGATGGTTATTTGATTTTTACTCCCGATTATGAGGCTAATGACGAGATGCTTGTCGCACTCGTTTACTATAAGAATAAATATTACATGAGTAATCAATTAACCTTGATTAATCGTGTAGATGCTAAGAATGATTAGATAGAAGAAATCAAGAAAGATTTAATAGACCAAGCGGAAAAAGACCGCGAGTTAATAGATGCAAATAAGCGCGCGGTTAATGCCTTGATTATTGAGAGCGGCTATTATGTCGAGGATGAAGATGGAACAACGGCATTCAATAATAATAATGGCTTATATTATTATTATACCCGTAGTGGCTTGATTCGTGAGAGTGAGAAGCTAAGAAATTATGGTTTGCGTTGCCATTCCTCGGATAAGGACACTATTATTAAAAGTTTGACATGGGGGTTTCCCAGTGGAAATACTATGGCCAAAGCAAATGGCGCCGCCACGGCTGAGGATGGTTATTATAAGCAATTAATTACTATAGATAGAAAATATAATCCAGGCAAGACCAATAATATTGTAACAGTTACAGCAATTTGTGATATTACAGTCCGAGATGAAAGTGATAATATCAAGGATGTGTATGAGAATGTTACGATTGAGAATTAGATTGAGTTATTATTTGGATATTATAGCTGTGAGGGCACTGAACATTCATTAACCGCCTATTGGACTAATAGTGCGGAGGAAGTAGTTAATTGTCTTATACCTGGCAAGACCTATAAAGCTCATTTACTGTTAGACGGTAAAGAAGTGACTAGTCCAACATGGTTTGATACTAGTGGGGTTGAATTACGAGAGACCTATACTCCAACTATTAATGATATTCACATGCGTAAAGGTGTAGTGTCTATTAGTGATGCTGAGATTGATGAGGCGAATGAAAACGCAGGAAAAACAGATACTACATTAAGACTTGGTTGTTGGTTAGGCGCTAAGATTAGTTATAATGAAGATAATATTATTGAAGGTATGACTCAATTAATTTATCAAAGCGATGGAACAACTCACATGCGTGATGGCACATCAGAAGCAGATGTAATCCCTCAATATAGATTAGAGTTGTTGCTCGAAGATGGAGCTACTCATAATCAATAGTATGCTGATGGTATCTATTGGGACCCGTATACTGGAGAAGAGATTAAAAGAGAAAGATTTAATTAGATTCAGTAGGAACTCAATAATATTGAACATAAGACTAATGACGAAAATAAAGAAAATGAGGGGCAAAAGAAAGAGCTTGTAAATGGATTTTTGTATGATGCCGATGGTGAAAAACCTATTGCGTATTTTTCTGGACCAAGCAATTGGAGCATTGGTATTTATGGCATGAGTAATCGAAGATTAGTTGATGAATATTTTATGCGTGATGTTAATGGTGACTATGAGACTTGGAAAAATGGAACAAGCGTAGAATGTCCATATTTCAGTTTGGTTTATAATCCATCGGCAAAAGAATCAAGTTTAATACGTTCGACTGTAGACTTACAACCAAAAGGCGTATATTTTGAGACTATGAGTGATTATATTTTTAGTATTAATGTATATACCTATACTGGTTATATACTAGCTCGCATTCCATTGAGAATAGATATTAATCGTTATCCATCTATTTACATTGACAAAATGGCTAAATATGATGGTGGTATTAAAATAGATGAAACATTAGGAACTATTTATGCACCAAGGTTTTTAGCTGGTAGGTATGAAGCACCCGATAATGTAGGTAGCACCGGTAACAAGCAATTTAGCGGTGTAGCTATTGGCGATTTTGCAGATAAAGACACTGAAGCATCTATGGCGATTCCAGGTATTTATGGTTTTAAACAAGGACAATAGGCCTATGCTTTTCGTAATAATGGCACTGGATTTATTGGTGCTAATAGTAATACTCGTATTACATTTAATAATGGCGGTAGTAATAAAGAAGTGTTGACGATTGGTAATATTAATCGCCCTGTATTCTCGGTTGAGGCTGATGGTGATGTTAATTTAACTGGCTCAGTTACTGGCGGTAGTGCTGAAAATGGTTATCACTTAGATAAAGATGGTAGTGGATATATTATTAGTAGTCCAGTGAGGGGACAGCAGGATCAATACGGTATTTATTTTTAGCCTGGTGACTATCCTATTTATATTAGTAATAGCATAAGTAATAAAACTGACGCTGCATTTTCAGTACGTGATAATGGTGACTTAAATTTAAACGGTGGCAGCATCACTATTAATAATATTGTTCATAATAACAGTTTAGTAATGAATGCTGAAGGCATAAGTATTAGCGATGGAAATAATGCTGTTAAAATTAAAAGTGATGGAATTAGCTTGACTGGTAGCATTAAATTTGATATCAACGCAAAAAATAGTGTCAATGATATAGTGGATATAGATTTGAGTAATTACGCAACCAAAGATGATATTTCTGGTGCAAAATATGAGTTAACGGCAGATAAACTTAAAGCGGCGTTGGATAGTATCGATGGTAATAATTTGCTTACCTATGATAATCAAGGGAATTTATATATTAAAGCAACTGCATTAGCTGCGCAATATCTTGAATCTGATGTTATTGATGTTCATGGCGCTCTGCGAACCCGTGATTATGATTTAAATTTTGTAACTGGCCGTTTAGGCTCAGGTAGAGGAATGGGGGATAATGATGTAAAAACATATGGCGTTGGTATGGCTGCCGATCCTTTATATCCCACTTAGCTTGGTCCGCATGATGTTCCAGCAGAATGGGAAGATGGAACGATTAAAAGGTATTTAAAAGGTGGATACGCATTTGTTACTGAGGGTGGCGCTCGTGTCGGTTATTATTCTACTAACAAAAATCATACTGCTTTAGTAGTGGCCGAAGGCCAGGTATACATTTAGTATTTTGAAAATGGTGTTTAGAAGCAAGGTGCGACCTTGTGGACGAAAACGTAATGAGTTAAAGGAGGATGAATAATCAATGGCAAATAGATTATATCCCCCTACAATAGAGAATACGTTACCGGCGTTTTATGGGACCTCACTCGAGGTCCCGTTTGAAATGAATAGCACGGTGGGTAAAGATTCTATTGAGGGGTTTATATTACAATTGCGTAGTTTAACAAGCAATTCAATTGTAATTAATAACTTGACAACAAATAACTATGATATTGAGCAAGGAGTTGCTCGATTTTCATTAATAGATACATAGATTAGTAAATTAAATATAGGACAATATTATAGATTACAAATAGCATATCTACCAAAAGGATATTCTGGTGGCGGAAAGCTATTAGGGGAACAAGAACAAGAATTAGAAGTATTAAAGAATATTAACTATATAAATTCTAACGTTGGTATTACGCAACTCAAAGACCAATTCAAGAAGATTATGTCTCAATATTACAATTCGTTTCATGGCGCTGATGAGCAGAAGCTAGTGGCGACTGGTGACATTCAAGGCAATTGGGAACAATATTGGAATGAGTCTATTGAATACACATTGCATCAGCGTTTGATTTAGCTATTGAAGAATACAGCATTCGATGTTGATGATGGCGATCAGGATAGAATTGATGCATTGCTTGATTTGTATGATCAAGAAGCTAATACTGCAAATGGCTATGCAAATATTAAGACCTATTATAATGCATTATATCAAGTATTAGAAGCCATGCAGAATAACTACATTAAGTCAGATGCAATACAAGCTAGTATTATCAAAAGCTATTTCCAAGAGGTGGCTAATAGTGGCATGTTTAACAAGCAAGAAATAGAAGAAGTTGCTAATATGACTAATGATGCGGATATATCTAAGGCAAGTTCTAGCTTTGTGAAATCATATACTGACTTATGTAGTATTATGGCTGGTTCAAGTGTTGAGAAATTTACAGAGATCAAGTCGCATCTCATATCGCTGGTTGAGGATTCTATTAGCTCAGCCTATAAGAGTGTTAAGGTAGATGATACCTATCCAGTAGTTGGATACTATTCGATTACAGCGGTTATTAAATATACAGGTATCCCTACTATTAAGATATAGAATTTATTGGATTATAAAATATCTAGTCGCAATGGTGAGTTCGTAGGCCAGTATGAGAACTCGGATTTGACCGAGCGTATTAAAAAGTATAGTTTTGTTATATGTGACGAAAACGGCAATATAGTAGATTCAGTGGTTGATCAAGTGCATAATAACGAATCTGATACAAGAATTGCCGATGGTCAATTAATCAGCATTGATAATTATAGCTATCCAATCTCAATTGAACGAGGTAAGATATATACTGTCCAGTATAGTGTCGAGACCATGAGTGGATTGAAGTTGTAGTCTCCTCAGTATAAGATTACTCGTAATAATTATCTAGACCTTGGTGATGTAAATGTCAATTTCATTATTAAGCCTGATTTAGATAATGGTTGTGTGGCGCTGACCTTTAGCTCACCTGATGCAATATTCTAGCAGGGAACATTTATTTTGTCTCGTTTGCATGAAGCAGATGGTAAGACCATTAAAGAAAAACTGAAGCGAGTTAATCTTGGCGTTGATTTGATTGAGACAAATCCATATATTGATAATACTATTGAGCATGGTATTAAGTATCAATATGTATTGGAGAGGATTAATCAAGCTGGTATATATTCTCAACCTATCTATGCAACTACTGAGGATGGCGAGAAATATATTACTGCTAATTTTGAGGACACCTTTCTAAGCGACGGTGAGCGCCAGTTAAGAGTGCGCTACAACCCCAAAGTATCTTCGTTTAAATAGGATGTATTAGAGAGTAAGACTGATACCATAGGCGGTAAGTATCCATTTATTTTCCGCAATGGCTCGGTATCGTATAAAGAGTTCCCTATCTCAGGATTAATATCGAGATTAGAGAATGATAAATTTGGCGTGGCGCAGCCGGCGCTTGAGGAAATACCAAGCTACAGCGCCACAGATTTAGTGGATGAAAATATAAAGGCCGAGCGCGAATTTAAACTTGCTGTTCTTGATTGGCTGACTAATGGCAAACCCAAGTTGTTCCGCTCACCGGCCGAAGGTAATTATATTGTGAGATTAATGAATATCTCATTGTCGCCAGAAGATAAGCTAAGTCGTATGTTACATACATTCACATGCACAGCCTATGAAGTAGCAGCGTGTAATAATACTAATTTGACGAATTACCAAATTATGGAGAGCGATAGCGATATATCAGAATCGGTATTCGTGCAATCATCCTATGCATTTACAGAAGCCGATTGGGGCAAGGCTGATTTATTTGGCGACTTGGGTGTCGGTATCCAGTCGGTCAGAGTAGAAGCATACCCCGCCAATATTAATAGTTATATATTAATAGATAATCGCCCCGTAGCCATCGGCGCCACAGGTAAATATGAGTTACCCTACGGAGTCACTTGTAATACTATTGGCTTGCCGACTCAGAATGCGCCGAGCCATGGCACAATTACCATATCCTATAAAACTTATCAAGCTACGACATTTGATTAGATTAAGGATGTAGGTATTACCCAATGCCCCACACAAGCGGTTTTGGGCCATGCAACTGTAGTTGGTGATTTTGTTTCTAACCCATTACTGACTCCTGGCGATGCAAGTAATCATATTAAAGAATCAATATCAGCGGTTAAATATCTACGATTCATACCACGTCCGGTTGAGTATGTAACGGCCACAAGGTCTGGCATTTATCGGTCTTGGAATACTGCTAATGGTTATGGCATTAATGTGCCGAACATGGCGTCGTTGATATTCCCTTATATATCCCGCTTGCCGTTGTATCTCATTAAAAAGTCTGATACTAATGGTTTGAGATAGAATCAATTACTTGATTTATCCTATGTGTATCGTAAAGGCACGGGTAATTTTGAATTTTCTACAACCACCTTGCCCGATGAGGAATTACCTGTTGGCTATAGAAATGTAGTTATTAAATACAAGTCTGGTGATTCGAGTCAATTTATGGTAGCATCAGAGAAGATTCTGGAGATTAATGGCACTCAGGAGATTAAGGAAATCAATTTGGGCGCAGGTGTCTATATGGAAATGGGCTATGAGTAGATTGAGAATATTTATCTTACTGAAGAAATGATTGCTGATGAAAGTTTGCAAGAGGCCAAAGATGCATTTACTCAAGCCACTACTGAGTTGTTGAACTACCGCGACCAGAAGTATAATGAGAACTTTGTAGATGAGAACGGTTTTACACAAGAATACATGAACTGGTATGCGCAGCGTATTGTTCTTGAGCGCCGATATGATTTTGCTAAAGCGCAGTACGAGTTGACATTGAAGAAAATTCTTGAGAATAGTTAAGGAGGCGAATTCGTTTGAATTATGATTTTTTAAATGAAGTTATTAAGCATCGGTTACATACTGTATATGCTAGGGTAATTTTATTAAATTTAGATGAATCGCCCATTGAGACGATTGAAGGTCGAATCACGTCAGGCTCCATTAATGTTGATGGGGCCTCGGCAGTTCGGCGCTCTTGCTCATTTAGCATGGTGTCCTCGGTATTAGACACATCAGCCTATCAATGGGGCATACATAGCAAGTTTAGTTTTGAAGTTGGCCTTGAGAATCCATTTTTTGGGACGGACAAGAACCAGGGCGCGCCGCAAATAATCTGGTTTAAGCAAGGTATTTATGTATGCACTAGTTATAGTTCATCTATCTCAACTAATGGTTACACTATTAACCTACAAGGCAAGGATAAGATGTGCTTGCTGAATGGCGATGTAGGTGGCGCGCTCCCCGCTTTATCAATTGATTTTGATAAGGTGGAAGAAATTAGCTATTCCTACGAACCAATAGAGGTTAATTCTGAGACATGGCGACCTGGTGAGTATTATGTTGCATCTGGCGATGATTATATATTAGATGAGTCGTCTGGCGACGGATGGCTTGAAGATATTACCTATTATGAGCAGATTATGAATTCAACTCAGACGAAGATTTGGATTGGCGACATTATTAAAGAGTTAGTTCATGTTTACGGTAATGAGCCATATCATAATATTATTATTCAAGATATTGATTAGAATGGCGTTGAGTTATGGGAGTATCGTGGCGATAAGACTATGTATATGCTTGTTCGTAAATCAACCAATGAGGTTGAGAACTTAGTGCTGGATGATGAAATGGTTGTGTTTCCTGTTCAATGGGATGACGCTACGGGAACTTACGAGCGTATTAATGAGGAAGGCGCCACATTATACTCATTAAGCCAGAATGAAAATTTTAAATTCTTGGTATTAAATACCTTAGATGCTGGTAGTGATTTCAATGAATTTAGTCTAGTAGCTGACCCATTTGATAATACTGATGCATTGTTCTTGATGAAATTTTCCTATGGTGATTTGATTGGTTATCATGCTACGCCATTGGTTTATCCTGGCGATTTAAAAGGCGTAGTTGGCGCCTCTATTACAAGCATTTTAGATAATATTACTAAAACATTTGGTAACTATGAATATTTCTATGACCTTGATGGACATTTTATATTCTAGAAGAAAAGGTCACAAATCTAGACTGAAGCATTAGGGCTGGCGACGGTCGCCTCAAAGCGCTCCGAACGGAATGTTAATGGCGTATTAAAGTCAGACATTATTTTTAATACCGAGCTAATGCAGCAATTACAAAGTTATAACTACTAGAATAGTGAATTGTTTACGCAAATGTCTATCACTCCTCAGATTACAAAGATTAAAAATGATTATTCGGTCTGGGGAACAAGACCAAGTGTGAATGGTAGCAATGTGCCTGTTCATTATAGGTTCGCCATTTCTGAGAAACCGCAGGTTTATACGTCCATACGACCTGGCGGCACCACATATAAAAGTAATGAAATAGCTGGTAATGACGGTTATGATTGGCGTGAATTGATTTATCAAATGGCAGAAGATTATTATCATTGTAATCAAGAGGATGATTTCTTGGCGCGAGTGGCGCAAGCTAATCCTGACTATTATCCTACTGGTTATACAGGCTATGAACCATTCTATCAAGATATGCAAGCATTTTGGCGCTAGATCTATCTCCCAGAAGATGAGTGGGTGATGGAACGTGCGGAAGTAACTGCTGATAATTTTAATGAGCGCAAGAACCAATTATATACGGTAAATACCGAAGACCTTGGCGCTAATTACATTCGAGTAGGGGCGGACTAGGGTTACGAGTCAAAAACGACCTATTATTGTCCGATTAAGAAATAGAATTAGTCTGCTGCAAAATGGCATGTTGATGTATTTGATAATCCAACTGCTATTAACTATTGGTTAGATTTTTGCGATGAAGGCGAGATGGCAAAATTCTCTATCCAACGTTTAGGGGATAGGGCAAAAGCTGTTAATGATGCAAAAGTAAAATCTATATATTATGAGGAAGCTCCGAACGTTTTATTTGTATTTATAGATGAAGATTATAATAAGACAATGACTGGTTATACTCCTCTATTAATCAATCGCTCTATGGAAGAAATGTTCAAGGTCTCATCAATGGGAAAAAACGCGAAAGAAGCATTAACTACATTATTAAATGATAATGCATTTATTTCAGAAAGTATATCTATTACCTCAATTCCAATTTATTATTTAGATGTAAATACCAAGATTGAAATTGTGGATAATGATAGAGGTATTAATGGAGATTATTTAGTAGGTAAATTAACTGTTCCATTAACCTATAATGGAACGATGTCAATAACTGCGACAAAAGTCGTAAATACAATTTATTAAAGGAGGTAAAGGCGTTATGGCATTGAAATTTAAATAGTATAGATATTTCGGCGCCGATGATACAAATAATTCGGGTGTTTCGTTAGCTAATAATTAGATTACATTCAATAATTGGCCAAGTGGTACGATTAAACGTATCGGTATTCAAACAATGCCCGGCGTTGAATTTAATATAAATGATAATAGTGTAAATGCGCCAAATATTATTATAGGGCCAAGTGGAACCTATGAGCTAGATGTAGAGGCAACCGGCGCCACATTGGGTAAACTTGATGTAATTGAGAATACATTACTTCCCTATTTTGATTCTAATATGCCTTCTACTGGTTATTTAATTATAGATGTAATTTATGAGGGGGTTAATTGATGAATAGTATTTATGGTAATACAATTACCCCCGGCGGTATCGGTGATTTATATTTCTATGATCGCACATATTCTCGTAGCGATTTTGCAACTGACAGTGCGCGCCAAGCTAAAGCACAAAGCGATGGCGTATTTCTTGGCCGTTATGTTCTTATTGAATCTGTTGGTGAAAACGATGGTCATAATGAAGCATGGCGCAAGGTTATGAAAAATGGTATCTACGACTATGAGCGCGTGGCAATATTGGATGGCGCTACAACTCAAATTAGCATTGGCGACGAAAAAAATTATGGCGCGGAATATTTTAATCCATCTAATGTGTTTAATGGTGATGTCGCTGGAGGTTCTGAATATTCTATTTCACTGGGTGAAGGCGGCTACGATGCTAATGGTAAATATAGTATTCCGTTGAATTTTAATTTACCAATATTTGGCGAGGCTGTTGGCCAAGTATTTAATATATTATATGGCTCTAATAATCGTAATAAGAATGTTGAATTCGCATCTAACAAAGAAAATTTAGCCAAGATACAAGCAGGTGGTAAGACGCTGCCAGAAGATGGTTTGTATCAAGTATTAAGTGGTATTGATTGGGATGCAATAAATAGCGATCAAGCGCAGTGGGCTACTAAATATTTAAATTTAGATAGTGATCCCGGTGATGGCAGATTAAGCCTGGAATATTTGATGTCTAATGGTGGTAATTCCATGACTGGCGCAATATCTTGGTCTAATGGTGGTAATGTTAATTCGGCAAAAGATAATTTGGGTAATGTTACATTGACTCTATCTGCTGCAAGTACATCTAATAGTAAAGTGACTATTGAGAACGATACTGAAGTTACTGGTGTTATTACTTCTAATGCTACTGGTAATCTGGTGTCAAATCAAGCAGTTTTGTATAAGCATGTTTAGACGCTGGTATCAAATACTGGTAAGCCATACATTTTGAGTCAAGGCCAGTATACAAAGAACAGTAGCACTGGTGCAATAACTCTTAATGATGAAAATTTAACTTCTCTCCCAGCAGGGACAATATTTTTCATCCCTGTTGATTCGTAAGGGGGTTGGGTTCAATGAGTTGGACTCAAGCTGGTTGGTCCCACAGTAGGGTTCCTAATTATGAGCATTAGTTTGGCACGAGTAGTTTTTCTACAAGCGCCAGCCCAATTGGCTATAAAAATGGTGCTTACACTGTTGGTGTGTTTAGATTTAATGTGCCTAATAGTGCTAATGGGGTAAGAATTACAAAGGTTCGTTCTTTATGGCTACGTTTGCAAGGAACATGGCTTGGTTCTGGTAGTCTTAAAGGATTTTTATGTGAGGCAGCGCCCTCGAATGACACCCCAGTTGGTTGGCGCACTATAGGCAATAATAACCAATATTTGACAGAAGCTACTCATCTAATAGATAAATTAGATGGTGAGACTACTGTGAACGTTACATTTAATACTGTAGTTGAACCAGGCAAGACCTATTATATTTGTTTATATTCGCCCAATGCTATTGAGTGTTAGTTATCTATTACAACTAGTTGGTATCCTGAAATTTGGTTAGATTATGATACTTCAGCGTTAAAGTTGCGATATATGCAATTTAATGGTTTAGAGCCTATGGTTACTCAGGAGGTTGTGCCAGGTAGCTATAAAGCGATCGATCCTGCTAGTTATAAGATTGCTGGCACGACACTTAAAGAACACTGGAAAAATCAAAGTGCATATTTTGTAACTTGGGCAACTAAACCGAGTGATAAATTATATAGACGACCGGATAGCGAACGCATAGCGCCCGGCGCCACTATAAATGTTACTAAAGATACTGATTTGTATCCAATAGGGGCACTATTAGATCATTTTGTCCCTACGGAAGATACAATATTAATGGCACCTTATGACTACGCGACTCGATACACACATGCATTTCAAGGTCCTCATGGTTACAGCGGTATGAGTATTGATGTGCCTAAATCAATGATAGAGGACGAGAATCTGAAAAGGCGTTTATTGTATGTTTAGCAAGGCGATGCTTGGCATATGTTGCATGGTCCTTATCAATCGGAACGTGATAGTACTAAATATTTCACATATCGCTTGTCTGGTCGAGGAACCGACAATGTTACGTTTTTTAATGCAGCAGCTAATACTTATTCTGTTTAGTTAATTGCATTAGATGATCGCAGTATTGATTTAGCAACTAATACTGGTGGAACTATTAGTTGGAATTCATTATATACCGGTTCTAACTACAGAGACAAATTTGGTAGTTAGGTAGCGATTCCAAATAGTTCGATAAAGAGTATTATTAGTATGGATAATGATTAGCATACTATCGTAACGATGCCAGTGTATAAAATTAAATTGTAGACGTTTGTTGGCGGCACAACACTATTAGCTAAAAGTAATTATGCTGGGGCCAGTAGTGATTGGATCACAAGTGATTCGTTTGTGACTTATGAGAATTATTTTTCATTTGTGGATAATTATAAAGGCTTATTACCATAGAGCTTTAATAGTTTTAGCCTCTCATCTGGTTCTACGCAGCCCTTAACATTCGAAAATCAATTTGCAAATAAGTTAGTATTTCCTAGTGCAAGTAATGTGGCGGCGCCAGTTGGCTGGGCTTCTTCCACATGGCAATCATTGGGCAATCAACTAACATCCAAGTCATAGGATAACTATTATGATATTGTTTATTATAAAGATAATATTACGATTAAGGCCGAAAAAGATTATAAAGCAATTGTATATTGGATTGGCACAAAGAAATATTGGTTTATTGCGGATTCTGATGGTGTTTATAAATATTCCCCATCGAATTTTGATACTAACGCTGATTATGGTGATGCATTTTTGTATTACGAATATCAAGGTCGACATTATACAAGCTTGAGCAGTATTTCGATAAATGTGCCAGCAGACTTGATAAGTGACGAAGCACCAGTAATTCGTGCTCGCAAGGGTGATTCAAATGGTTTTGCCTATATTAAAGCCAGTGAAGATAACACGCAACTAACTCAATATTATATTTATTATAAAGTGGATGATGACGGTCCTGAGTTAAAGCGAATAAAACCACTATAGAAAATTGCATCATATAGTCGAACATTGTAGCCACTCGTATTTAATTCATTAGAAAACAAATAGGCCGAAACTAGTTAATCGGCCTATTTATTTTTTGAAATATATTAGAAAGGGGAGATTTTATAAATGGCTAATGGTAGTTATGTAAAATTTTTGCGCGGCACTGAAAGCGCATTTAACAAACTTACAACAAAAGATAAGGATACCCTGTATTTTATCTATAATTCTGAGGATGCTAGTAAAGGTTCACTCTGGTTAGGCAATAAATAGATTATTACTGGAACAAGCGGCGGTAGCACTACTACAGAATTAGATTTAGGCGATTTAAAAAATGTTCTTATGTCTGAAGCAGGCGTTAAAGATAAAGATATATTGTCTTATGACGCGGCATCGGGAAAATGGGTTAATCGTTCCATTGATGAGATTGTTGCTGAGGTAATGGCTGGCGCGACTGCTGAGACGGCTGGCAAGGCTGGATTAGTGCCGGCGCCACAAGCAGGAGACCAAAATAAATTCTTGCGTGGCGACGGTAGCTGGGCTGAGGTTCCTGTAGTTAATTTAACTGAGGAGTAGATTAATGCGATCCCTGGCCTGATTACTACTGTTGGTAGAATTGACGGTGATGAGAATACTGAAGGCTCATTCCGCCAAGTTATTAAGCAGGAGGTAACAAATCTTGTTGGTGGCGCATCTGAAGCATTTGACACATTGAAAGAGATTCAGGATTGGATTACCACTGATGGCGATGCAACTACTAAGTTGATTACTCGTGTTGGTAATTTGGAAACCATGCAGAGTAATATAAACTCGCGTATGAATGATCTTGATACTCGTTTACAATGGGTTGACATGACGGAATAACTGAAGGAGGAAATTACATATGGCAAGTGTAAGTTTTAAACGCGGTCTACAAGCGAATTTGCCTAGCAGTAATATTGTAGATGGTGCTTTTTATTTAACCACTGATACTAATAGACTATACGTTGGTGGCGCGAATAATAAACTTGAATTGCTGAATCAAAGCATTAAATTTTATACTTATGATGAAGTGTTTCGTGAGAATTCTACTGTCCCCAAGGTTGAGGGTCAGTTTTATTATTTAAGCGATAAGAATATTTTATGTACTTTCGCTAAAACTAATGCCAAACCTGATGGTGAGTGGGTGCAAATAAACCCTGATACGAATCAAGATACAGATACCCGTATTGAAAGTATTACCGTAAACAAGAACACTAAGTCCAACAACGACCAATTGGTTTATGATATTAATATAACAAGCCATGAGTGGAATGCTCTTAGCAATAAAGATACAGAAAAGTCTCATTCTGCTACTGGACAATTAACCATTTCACAGAACGATTTAACTTCAATAGTTACAAATGTTTCTGTTGGTGTAGCGGCGACTGAGACCGCAGAAAAAGACGGCCTTGTTTTAAGTGCAGAGGGTAGCGGTGCTAATAGCGACCAAAATGTTACTATTAAAGGTAGCGGAAGTGTATCTGTTAAAAAGGACACTGTAAACGATAATATTTTTGTTATTGGTGCGACAGATACTAAATATGACCTTGAAGCACCAGTATCCAATAATATTAGTACGATTAAATTAAAGCCTCAAGGTGGCGGTAGTGAAGATGTGGTATCTATAGAGGGTATAGACCAAATCGAAATCGCTACCGAGGAAATTAATTCAATTAAGATTGGTCACAAGGATTCTGGAGTCACGGCACAAGAATATGAAGCTACATTTAAGTCAGGCGCTCTTACTGTGCCTCAGTTTACTGTAGATTCTCAGGGCCATATTTCAAATGCCAAGTCTACCCAATTAGATATTCCCGATACGGTTCATACTTATCAATTTGGCTCACACACTGGCGCAGTAGATGAATCTGGTAATATTCAATTAACCTTGAAACATTAGCAAAATGGTAGCGATAAAGAGAATGAAGAAGCAACCATTCCTGCCGCAAGTATTGGATTTACAGCGGATATATATGATGATGCCGAAAATGGTCATAATTTAAAAACAATTAATAATCAGGGCTCGTTAGGCGAGATTTATTCTAAAAAGGCCGTTGATGCGTTAATTGTTAAGGCTAAGGCAGACATGGACGCTATGACCTATAAGGGTGTCTTAACTCAAGATCAATTCCCTGATGGTTTGGGTGGTATTCAAACTGGTGATACCTATAAAGCAGCTGAATCATTTATTTACACGCCACCTGGCACACAAATTAATATTTCGATTGATGCTGGCGATTTGGTAATTTATAAGGGCGCGGATAAGGGCGAAAATGAAGCGCCTGCCTATACTGATTTTGATATTATTCCATCTGGTGATGAGATTGATACTCAATACGCCTTACGTGCGGATGTAGCAAATAGTAATATTATTTTACATAATTTGACCGCTGATAAAGATGGCGAGCCTATTCAAATTAGTGATGGCTTAAAAGTTTCTTCTGTGGATGTGGCGCAGCCTGATGGAAGCAATAAGGCCGTATTTTCCATTGGCCATACAAATACAATTGCAGCAGGATCGAGTCTTGATGATGCTCAAACTCCACAGGCTGAGGGAACATTTAAAATTCCGGTTGTCGTTTATGATGCGCAAGGCCATATCACTAATGTGCATACAAATACTGTCCAGTTGCCAGAATATGAAAACAATAATACTACTTATAAATTAACTACGAGTAATGAGAATACTGCATTGGCTTTGTGGTCGAATGCTAGTGAGCAAGATTTGATTTCATTAACTGGTGACAAATATATAACTATTAAGACCAGTGCTGATGATGCTAAAGATAAGAAAATTGAGTTTGCCCATACTACAAAAGATTCGTTAAATGATAGTGTGGCTTATGGCCCAAGCGAAGATTCTAATTTAGGATTTAATGGCTCATTCTCTGTTCCTGTGGTACAAGTTGATAAAGCTGGTCATGTAACTAGCATTGGGGCACATGAGTTAACCCTGCCTACAGAGCAAGTAATTGACTACACTCTTTCTAGCACATTAGAGAATAATGTATTAAAATTCCACCAAGCATTAAAGATTAATACTAAGGAACGAAATTCGTTTAATTATTCATTAACTTCTTCGAACTTAACTATTTCTAATACGTCTGCTTCAGATACTGACGTAAGTTATTTAATTGATTTAGTATGGGATGATTTCACATAATTGGACAAAACACATTAATTAATTTATAGAATTATTTAAAATTCTATGAGGAAAATTTTCGATTGGGACAAGGATTTTTCCTTGTCCCGATTTTTTATTATAAGGATAGAAAGGAGAAGGTTTATGCTAAATAGTAAAGTTCCATTTATACCGATTCGTGGTAAAGAGGATTCTATTTTTAATGAGCCACCTGATGAGGGCAAAGTGTGGTTTGCTATTGATACTCATAAAATTTATTATAGTGATGGCAATGAATTTATTTTAATGGGTGGCGGAAATACTGGTATTTTTTATGCTAGTTTCGACTCAAGTGAGCTGGGTGATAACACTGGCGAAATGAGTATTATGAATCCCGCTGAAATTTTTGCAAATTACATCATTTAGCCCCGAAAAGACGATTTGGTTATTAACGAGTCTGACCAATGTTTTTATAGAGTATTGGGTTATGAAGAAGACGGTTCGCTATCCGTATATCGTTTGGCGCTAGCTGGTAGCGGCAATGACGGCAGCTCAAAAGTGCGCGGTCGCTTAGTTGTTACTAGTTTAGGTGAGACTGAATTGTTGAATGGCGAAGAGTGCTCCTTCAGTATTACAGCAACTTCAGCCACTGAAGATGGCCAACCAATTGATCCAGAAGACATGAAGTTGACTATTACTTATATGGCAGCTAAAGATACTGAGCCTTATTATACTGAAGTGATTAAGGTTGCGCATGGCCAAACATTAATTTATAAGCCTGAACATTTGCGCCAGTCCACTTCAACAGATTTAATGTTTGTTTTATCAGGTAGTCCTGGTAACATCTTTGTAGGTGGTGGCCAAGTTTCTCGTAATGTGACCACTTATGCAATGGATATTAGCTGGATAAATAGTCGATTTACTAATTTATCATATTTCCGCGATAATTTTACTGTTGCAGTTCAAATCCTTGGCGGTTCACGTAGAATATTAGATATCTATTTTGATGACTATTTGATATATAGTAAAATGGAGAATGAGAAAACTACCGACGTTGAGATAAATGTGCGTGCTGCAAGTGAAATTGTGGATTATGATACGCATGAATCTACAGGAGTGGCCTTGGGAGCGAGTTATAATCATGGTCGCCACACAATTTCAGCTAAATTAAGTTTAGTAAAATCTGATGGCACTCGTGGCAGTGGCACTGATGTAATCACGCGAGAAGTAGGATTGTATCTTAATGAGCAAGAGCCTTTGATTTGGTTCGGTGATGTTAAAAAAACATATTATGAATTTGATACACCTGCTATTCCAATTCGTGCTTATGACCCTAACAATAGTGTAATGCATTTATACTTATATGAAAATAGTAAGAACGTGTCTGGCGAGGATGGCCGTGCAGTTGATAGAGATAAAACTGCTTATGAAATTTGGGAGTTAACTAATTTGGTTGCTGGTCAAACAACAGTATATCAAATTCGTGTCGGCGATGGTGAACATGAAGCCATGGAGCGAGTTCCTGAATTTACAGTTTTGCCAGATGAAAGACATATGGGAATTGTAGATGGTGCCATTGTTAATTTTGATGCTCGTGGTCGTTCTAATTCTGAGTCAGCGAAAAAGCGTTCTGTAATTGAGATTCGTGATTCAAAAGCAACATTATCTAATTTTAACTGGTATAACAATGGTTGGATTATGGAAGATAATAGTCCAACCTGTTTAAGAATTAGCAACGGCGCTTCTGTATCATTTCCTATTGGCTCTATGGCGTTTGCAGGATAGAATAAGTCTTCTCATACCATAGAGTTTAAAATGAAAATTAGTAATATTCAAAATTATGATAAGATTATTACTACATATACTCGATACCAAGTAGTTGATAATCCTAGTGATAGCAATATCAATAGAGGATGGAAAGATGATGAAGTGTTTGAGCAATTTTTAGCACAACGTGCCACGGGCTATTCAAGTTATGATGCTTATTTGGCAATGATATTGCCAAAATTGCGTTTAACAGATAATACTATTCCAACTTATGAAGATTTGGAATTTGCTAGCCTAAGCCGCCAATACAATTTAGACACGGCAGTAATTAAGTATTTAGTTGAGTCTGGCGAAAATGAACAATCCAATCCTGGTATTTGTTTAGGAGCTTAGGATGGTTATTTTACTAATGGTACCAATTCAGTAGCTATTGATTTTGTCGAAGATCAGATTTTAAATATTGCAATCGTTTATGACAAAGGTAGTGGTACTGTTTCTGGCAATGATAACTTAATGAAATTCTATTTGAATGGTGTTTTGACCAGCGTGGCGCGATCTACCCTGGCAAATCGTTGGATTATAGATACTGAAAATCTAATTGTTAATTCGACAAATTGTGATATTGACTTATATAAATTCCGTGTATATGATTAGGCTTTAACTTTAACACAAATTTTGCAAAATATGGCTTATGATAATACGGATACTACAGCCTGGGATTTATCCAATTTAGCAATTACAAATAATGATATTAATGAACCATTCTAGTTCTCATATAATAAAATGATTGCCTATAATGATGAGCATACAACAGACCCTATCATGCCTTATATTGTATTTACCACAGACGATTCTGACGTACAATCTAAGGGTAATTTACCTTGGAAAAAATCTATTCCAATTACTGTAGATATGGAATTTGTAAATACCGGTCTTGATGCTGCTTATGCTAGTGGAGATCTAAATGTCGCCGCGGGCGAGGTTGATATTGCTGATTATTATGAACATCATTGTCCTTCTTGGTCGGCTGAAGGTGTGACTTTGAGTGTACAAGGTACTTCTTCTGAATATTATCCACGCCGTAATTATAAGGCTAAGGCTAAGGGAAAAATGAAAATGAATCGTGGACCATTTGTCCAAGACAAAGAAAAAAGTTTGAAATGGTTCTATTACGATAATGACACTGTGGGCTGCAATAAATTTACCTTAAAAGTTGATTACATGGAGTCTTCTGGTTCTTATAATATGGGTTTGGCGAATTTGGTTAACTATGTCTATTCGCACCATCCATTAGCAGATTATAACAAGGTTGGGGCGTTTTCGGTTGTTGATACTGAGAATTAGATATAGACTAAAGTGGAAAATGATGCTAGTTTATACGACCCTAATACTGTGTATTATTATTATAATCACAAGGGTACATTAAAAAATACTAGTGTTGATGAATTAAAGTCGTTAGCTTCCGCAGAAGATTTTGCTAAAGGTCCTCGTGGCTATGCAATTTCTATTGGACAAGAAAAGGTTTTAGGTGGCATTGGTGCAGAACCAAATTATTCAAAAGTTGAAAAAACTATGATTGATACTAATGAAAATTGTACCAACGTATGGTATACACTTATTCCCGCATATAAAACGGCTGAAGTAACTAATTTAAGCGATTATCGCACTTCGGCTTAGGGCTTCCCCACTTTAGCATTCTGGCAAACTAAAACAATGAAAGAAAACAATCAAGAACCACTATTTATTGGTCGTTATAATATGCTGTTAGATAAAGGTGCTGATGAAGCTTATGGCTTTAAGGGACTGAATGTGTTATCGGCATTTAATGATAACAAGAGTATGGACGACATTGCCGAATGTTGGGAATTTGAAAATAACTCGCGTGGTTTCTGTTCTTTCCGCGATCCCTGGAATCGTAGAGAATTAACATTCGCTGCACCAGCAGGTGTAAAAAATAGTTTTACTGCATCTAATGCCCCTATTGTAGCTGATTCATTTGAATATCGTTATAATGCATTAGATGATTATATTGATTACCTTGTTGATTTAAATACGTCGGCCGCAAGCGGTAATGAAATTAAAGAGGATATTCAAAATATTTTGGGTATTGATATTACCAATTTAGACGAGGGCCGCGCCAAGCTGTTAGAATTATATGGCAATTGGGAAAAAGCGGTTGCTTGGGTTTGGAGTACTGCAACTGATGCCAAGATCGATCTTAAAGGAGATGGCACCTTAGTTAGTGTACCTGATTTGAATAGTTATTCACCAATAGATTTAGCAGAAGCATTATATGAATCTAATAAATATTATATAGCTACAGAAGCTAATAAATATACCTTGGCGCAAGGCAATTTTGATTCTACAATAATATATTTCTGTTTAGAAGATGGCAATTATCGTGGTATTAAACTTACTATAGACGCTGCTAAGGTTTATGCGCCATCAAAATATTATACCACTAATGAATCCTTACCTTTGGAAGACAGAACTTATGTATTAGCTGAAGATACATTTGATGCCAGTGAGATTTATTATGAGCCAATTGAATAGACCGAGTTTGATGACGCATGGAAGCTGGCTGCGCCAGTCACCTATGGTAAGAAGACTTATAATTATGATACAAAAGAATATCGCTTGGCTAAATTTAAAAATGAGTTAGAAGACCATTTTAATTTAGAATATTTGGCGACATATTTTATTATCACTGAAGTATTAGAATGTTATGATTCTCGTGGTAAAAACTGTATGATGGCTTCTTGGGGTCCTCAAGAGGCTGGCGGTGAATATATTTGGTATCCTATTTTCTATGATATGGATACACAATTAGGTATTAATAATACTGGTATTCCATCATTTGATTATAATATTGATGCAACAAATGATGGTACATTCTCAACTAATGATAGTGTCTTATGGAATAATTTCTATGCTACATACTTTAATTTAATTCGTGAGAAATATCGTCAATTAAAGGGCAATCCAAGTAATAATTTCGGTGGTAAATTAACCGTATCGCCTTTCAATAATGTAGAAATTATTGAGTCTATTTATAATTGTGATCCTACTTTTACGAAGAGTTATTCAATGTAGGGTAGGCGGCCTTTAATCGCATCCAACTTGGATGAACAATATAAATATATTTCTATTACAAATCCGGAGGTTGGTTATTTAGGTTCTGGCGATAGCCCAGTATTACAGGTTGATGATAGTAACACTTATTTTTATGCCTTACAGGGCAATAGAAGTATGTCTCGTGAGCAATTCTTAATAAATCGTTTAAATTATATTGATTCATGGTTAACTGTGGGTAACTATGAACGCAATGGTGCTAACAATATTCGTTCTCGAATTTCGGCAAATAATAGTATTGACACTTCTGACCTTTGGGTTGAAGGCGAGAATGAAGAAAATTATTGGACATCTGATAATGTCAAAACTCATATGTTTGATGGTGAATATTGGATTACTATGACTCCTGTTCGTGATATGTATGTCACTGTTGGTACCGATACAGCGAACTTCCCATCTTTAAAATATACGGGTACACCAATTCGTTTTAGTGCAATTGACTTAGAGAATGGCGTTCGTCAATCTAAGAACTATCGTGAACAATTGTATTACATCTATGGTTTAGATTAGATGCGTTCACTGGGTGACTTGAGTAAACTTTATTTCCAAGAGTTTGTATTAAGTGGTTCCGCCAATAAATTAACTGATTTGTGTTTGGGCTATGATGGACTTGATGAAGGTAATCGTCCATATAAAAACGAAAATGTTAATGCTTGGAATATAACTGGTAGTAACGGTTTGCCTTTGGTTAGAGAAATTAATCTATGTAATATCAAGTTTAAGAATGAAAATATTACATTTGATTTATCTAAGAGCCCTAAATTGCAAGTGTTTAGAGATACGGGTTCCAACATTGTTGGCGTTACATTTGCAGAAGGTGTAGCATTAAATACTTTGTATTTATCTAATACGACGAGGGGTCTCAACTTAACTGAAGCTCGTTTATTAACAAATTTAATTGAAGAATATAAAATACCTGAATTGCAATTGGATTAGACTTTATTAGCCGAACCAGGATTGTATATTGCTGGATTAACTGACTGGGAAGATAAGGGCGAAGACTCTATTGTGCCCGCGCTAACCAGTTTGTCAATTAATGGCGGTAATTTAGGTTATTATTCTTATGCTTTGTTAAACAAGTATTATAACGCTTGCAAGAATGAAGATAAGATTAAACGACAAATTGATTTAACTAGTGTATAGTGGAGTCCTTATGTTTTGGTAACAGACACTGATTTACCAGTTGATACTAGTGGAAATTATTATTATGATAATGGCCACTATGGATTAGCTGTTTATACCGAAGCTGATTATACAGCAGATAAGAGTTCTTGGAAACGGTATTTAAATAATAACCAATTATATGAGTATGATGAGTCTAAAAAATTAGATAGTGTGAATATTACTGATATTGACTTATTTAAAAATCTAATTGATAATTCAATATTTGTAAGTTCGGTTGAAGATTCTACAGTGCCTAATATTTCTGGCTATGTTTATATTGATAATGAAACCGCTGTAGATGAAGGCACTATTTATAACGAATTATCTGTTAATTATCCTAATTTACATTTATTCTTTAAGAATGTTAATAAGGGTTATGTGGCAAAATTTGTTATTTAGGAAGAAACTTTGGGTTCTGATGGTGAAATGTTAATAACTCAAACTGTTATTGGTACTGAACGTATTAATGCGGCTGATTATAGTGATACTAAATTCTTTACAAGCCCATTCGATCGAGCTGATAATGGTGAACGCCTTTTCCAGTCTAGCTATATCAACAATTAGCGGCCGGCTTAGGACTTTTTGGGCTGGGGCAGCGCCAATGATAGCGAGCATTTGGTATTATCTTATGATAAGATTTGGATAGACTTACTGGGGAACAGTGAATCTATTCGTAAATGGGATGAGTTAAGATTAACCCAAGATGTGTATGATTATACCTTCTATGCAGTTTTCCAAGATCACAAATGGAAAGTGTCATTCATGCAAGTTCCTGTAAATGCTAATGGTAATGCTATGCGGCCACAATAGGCTTTGACACTTGGCGGCGCTACTATTGATTATGAAGCAGTGCATGGTACTACGCTACATGCTCCAATTGCGAATTTGTAGAATGTACATTAGCATTTAAAATTGGAAGATCGTACTCGATTTATTGGCTATACGCGCACAATTGCGGGTAATAATACAACAAATATTTATAATAATGAGCATTCTGCCGCCTTAGTAGACTTTAGTAAAATTGCAATTACTGAAGATAATACATTTTATGCAGCGTATGTTTTAGAAAATGTTTATCAAACAATTACAGATGATAGTTATTTTACCTTCACGCTATTAACATCACCAATCACTGTTGATGGTATTTAGTATTCAGGGTACAGTGTAAGTCCGAATCCGTACAATCCGCCTTATGGGAAAATTACCATACCTTCGCAATATAATGGACAAGATATTATAAATATAGCTGGTTTTGGCCACAGTACTAGTGTGGATTAGGCATTGGCGGCATATGTCACGTATGTCTTTTTTGAGAAGAATCATCCTCTTAAACGTATTGATACTGGCGCTTTTAGGCGTTGCGAACGTTTAGAATATTTTGATTTTGATAATCTACCAATGTTGTATAGTATCGGCGCATTTGCATTTAATATGGTGCACAACTTAAAACTTAATTATGGCTTAGGGTCTTCAGTTTAGGTTATTTATCCTAGCGCTTTTGCTGCTGCATTTACACACACCGATAGCGGGGCGATTTTTACAATCCCAGGTTCAGTAAAAGAAATTGGATGTGAAGGTATGGCTTGGAACGATTTTGCAAATTATACGTTATGCGTCGGGTCTAGTCAATCTCCATCGCAACTATCTATTGATTCCAGTTTGTTAAATCATTTTTCAAGTTATGCATACGGCCCAAATGGTGGTTCTCTATTACAAGATACATCAGAAATGTTGGCAATTGGCTAGAACTCTGGATATAAATATGAAGATATTTATTTTTATGGGACGCCAACTTGGGGTAATAATGTTGATCTTTCGTAGAAATTTAGCTAGACGGTTAGTGGTATTACGATTACAACCACCTTAGGTAATTTCTTTGGCTATGGCCGTTATGGTAGCCCTAAAAATCCCATTACATTAATAAATTAAGCTAAAGGAGGATGTAATATGATAACTGAAGTTTTATATCAATATATGGGGACTAATGGAATTATTACTTCCCCTGTCCATCTTGAGGATATTTATTATATTCGTTTAATAAGACTTATTGCAGATGATGGTAAATAGCTTACAAAAGATGGAGTAATGTTTTGTCAGAGTACGACTGTACCAGAGGCAGATGCATCCCAATGGTATGAAGTATCTCGATGATACGGGCAATTTAAATTAATTATATTGATTTAAATTATAAATATATTAGGGCAAGATTGGTCATTCAGTCTTGCCCAATCTAATAGAAAGGATTTGAAAGCGTATGATTACAAAGGAAACTAGTAGCAATAAATCCGAATATCAGAAACTGTATGAGAAAGTAACTTAGGTATTAAATTCTGACTACGTATCTGCTGATGATAAAAAAAAGTTAAGTGAAACGTTAAAATTAACAGATGACGGCAAGGTTCGTGTAACTTCGATTGATGAATATTTTTCTGTATTAGAAATACTCGCTAAGGTAGTAAAAACTGTTGTGTCAAATAACAAGGGCTATGATGCCAAGTTATATAATGATAAATTATTCATTATTCCATTTGGCGAGAATGATTTTGTTATTGATGCTAACTCGCGTAAGATTGGCATTCCTCAAGAGTTTGCGCGCAATGGTGTTGGCGTTGAGGGCGACCATTTCGTTGAGAGCTTGTATTTTACTATTGATAGATACTTTGATACTACTGACTTTGCTCAATCGAATATCAAGGCAATAGTAGAATGGATTAATGCCAAGGGTGAGAAATGCTATTCCCCCGCTTGGACAAAGATATTGTCTGATGATGATGAAAAATTAATTATTGGCTGGGTATTAACCGATAAGGCAACTGAGAAGGCTGGTATTGTCAAGTTTTCTATTCGTTTATATAGCTTGAGCGAAGATGGCCAACTTGAGTCTAGCTTTGCTACTTTGGTAACTAATGTTGTTATCAATCCTAGTATGAATTTCAATTTGGAAGCTGCTGGTGAAGATAAGATTGAACCAGAGTTTAAATCCTCGGGCGAAGTCCATGAAGCGGTGTTTAAGCGTCTGCGTAGTTCACCAGCTACTAATAAGACGGTGAACGACGTTGATTTACCCGAGTATGTTGTTCGTTATGCCAAGATGACCAATGGCAAGGTCGCTAATGTCGGCAATTTTAATATTGACGATGCCGATGCTGGCGATACTTATTATGTCTGGGCGAAGAGTAATAGCGGCACGATTCGTTATGAATGGACTACAACTGGCGCAGCTTATAGCGAAGGCGCCACAAATTCGTATGCCTATGTTCCTGTATCCTTTTGGGATGAGGGTATGGAGTATTACACCAAGGAGCAAGTTAATGGCAAATATAAATATGTCTTGGCCGAAGGCGTTACCTCATCGACTGTTGCTAGTGGCAACTACTATACCATCATGGGCATGGCGACCTTACCTAGTGTAGGCGATGTGACTGGCGAATATCGCTGCTTGGCGAAGAATAGCCAGTATGGCTATACTCGCCCTGAATATTTTACTGACATTGATGGTTTAGAAAATGAAGTATACAAGATTGGTAAAATTACCGTTAAAGCCCCTGAAGATTTTACATTTGCGTTATCCAATAGTGAGGCGCAGATAGTTGGCGCAGAATTAAAGATTGTGAATGAAGAGAATAAGAATGATCGCGCTGTATCCTCGTATCAATGGGAATACAAGACATTTGCTGATGGCGCAGAATATGAAAACAAGGGTATTGAATCTAGTCAGTCAGCTGATGCGGAGGGCTATTGGTAGGCCACTGTGTCGCATACCAAGAACGGCGCCATAAAGTCTAAGACCTCTGAGGATGTCATTATCTATCAGCCTGTGACGATGCCAGTAGCAGATAGTCTAAATAATAAAACAAGCATTAACATGAATCCTCAAGACAAGAGAGATGTCGACTGGCGTTTCACTGTTTCAGGCAATTATAATCAGTATTCGTACCAGTGGTATAGGGTAAATGATGCAGGCACATTGGACGCATTAACCAATTCGCAGGGCATAATGGCTATTGAGAATGGCGTCATCGTCGCCACACTAAAGAAAGCTGACTTGGCGGAGATAAATAGTATTGCTAATTTTAAGCTTGCAATTACTGGCAAGAAAGCAATACCTGGCGCGACTCAAGATATCGGCGTGATTTCTTGGGATAGCGATAAATTTAAGACATTAACAATTAATTTTGCTACTGTTGAAGGTTAATCATTAAAGATGGGAGGTATGGATTATGAATACCAGTCTTAATGATTCCCCAAGGTTTGTTGACCCCTTTTGGAAATGGCAAAAAGATGATGACGGTAATTGGATTAAATACAATATCACATTAGATGATTGCCATCCAATTGATTTAAATAAGAGAACTATTGATGTTCCGGAATGCTTGAGTGTTGAGAAAGACCATCGAGCAGAAACTATTTATTTTAAAGTAGATAGATATTTTGGTGACGTGGATTTGGCGACCGCCGATTGTATCATCATGTATGAGACGGCTAATAAGAAGCAATACATCTATTGCGTTGAGGGCTACAATCTATTCACTGAAGATAGAATGCTAGTATTCGCATGGCCGATAAGTGGCCTCGCCACATCAGCATCGGGTAAAATTAAATTTACTATGATGTTCTATCGCTTGAATAAGAATCCAGATGGCTCAGTTGAATTTGATTATAAGCTCAACCTTAAGCCCAATATATCCTCTATTCTCTATGGTATGGATGTATTTGATAGTATTATAGCTGAAGATGATGATACACCACCAAGTGAGTATAAGGTGACGCCGAATGAGTTGGAACATCTACAAGCTCAGATAAATCAATTAACCAGTTTACAACAGACCTATTGGTATGATGTATAATTTTGGACAAAAGATGATAGACGATATCGTGTAATTTTCATAGTTTAATGAGTTAAGAAAAGGTAAGATATCGTCTTGATTCACAATTAGTAATTTAAATCTCATTGCTATAGGGATTACTATATATTTAAGGGTGAGTCTTGCCTATTTGGGCTTGACTCACCCAATTTTTTATTATATAATATAATGTATAGGAGGGATTGATTATGGCATTATTTAAGATAGCTAAAGGCCCAGAAAGTGGATTGGAGCAGAAAGAAATACATGAAGGTTATTGCTATGTGGCGCATGATAATAAAAATCATTATTATTTTTATGTGGACGTGTAGTCTGATAAAAGAGCCAAGTTAGCAGCCTCATATGCCGAGGATTATCCTGTAACAATTAAGACATGGAGTGTGAATAACTCATGATATATTTAGGAGGTGGAACTTCAGCTGGCATGGTTGCGGTATCAATGCCCGCTTCCGGCACAGTTGAAATGGACAAGACATAGATTGGGATTACACCAAGTTTGACGTTAGATGCAAATGGTGTTCCCCAAGTTAGTGCCGCTGTCTCAATTCCTAGCGGCACCTTGTCATCGAGCTATAAGACCAGTTCTGGCAGTGTAGCATTTAGTAACAAGGTTACTACCAAGACCATTACTGCAAATGGCACATATGGCCCAGAGAATGGTTAGATATTTAATAAAGTAATTGTAAATGTGGCGGGATCCAGCTCGGAGGCCATTAATGCGCAGGCTGTTACCGCAACGCCCAGCGGCGCCACGAAAATTATTACTCCTTCTGCTGGTTATGATTATTTATCTTCAGTAACCATTAATCCAGTTCCGTTAGATAGTCGTAATGGTCAGACATTTACCAGTAACACAACGGTTACTGCGGTAGATGGTAAGTGGTTCAAATCATTTACTATTGCGGTGCCAAATAGTGGCGGCAGTGGGGCAAGCAATATTCAGGTTAGCAAGACAGTTAATATAGATAACGCTGCGGCATCTAATGTTTCAAAAATCATTAGGCCAGATAGTGGCTATGACGGCATGACAGAGGTAGTTATCGACACCACCAATTTATTTGCTATATTAGCGGAGGAGACTGATCAAGAGCAGGCTAATGAATATATTTTGGCTGGCGTACGCGGTTATTAGATTAGTGAAGCACATGGCGCCCACGCTTTGCGCCCAGTGTATGGCAGCATGGCAAATCACGGAGCGGTCAGCGCCACTTTAAATCATTCTACCAAGTCTTATACTATTGGCAAGGGTTATCATAATGGCTTAGGCAGTGTAATATTAGGTAGTAATTCTACTGCACCTAGCATTACAGCGAATGGAACAATTGCTACTTATGATGCAAATGGCAATTATTATGATAGTATAATTGTTAATGTACCAGTAGGTAGCACAATTAATTTGCAAGAAAACAAATCAATTGCTCCTACTGGTAGCACGTTTGCAACAGGGAATAGTTATAATGTATTGCCTGATACTGATTATCAAGGAATGGCTCAAGTAACCATTGATACTAGCAAATTATACTTCTGTGATAGTGATTTAAATGCCACGAGTGAATTAACTGGTTTGGTCGTTATGGGCACTGAATTTTATATGCATGATGATAATAACAGCGATCGAATTATCAAACATGGGGTAGGTTCTATGCCAAATAATCAAAATATCACTGGTCAAATTACAGAACAGGGTGGCGTTTATACTATACCTAAAGGCTATCATGATGGGACTGGTACTGTTACAGCTAATATTTCTACTGAATATAATACTTACTATGTTGAAAAAACCGCTCCGTCTAGTTATTTAGGTAATGATGGTGATATTTATTTATAGTTAAAATCTGGTTAAAAGTGAGGGTAGATTAAAATGGCAACAATGATTTTTCGGCCTGTTTCTGATATTGATGTAAGCAGTATTGGTGATTGGGAAAAAAGTAATTCTAATATGTCTTGTGCGGCGGCACTTGTTAATTTGGATGATGAATATATTTATATGAAAGGCAAAGCAGAATCTAATGGCACTATTAAATTATAGTTGGCATTAGATGAGAGTACAAAGCCTGATTGTTTTAGTTTTCATATCACAAATATTGGTATAGAAGGTATTTATAGTTCTGGTAAAAATCTAACTACGGGTACCATTGATACCACTTTAGACTTGTTGTCTAATTCATTTACCAATGCTTCCGGTAGCAGCATATTAACTCGGCAATTATTATTAAACTCTAATCAAACGAATGCGCGTATTTTAGCTAATTATTCTCGTGGTGTTGGTTCAACAAATACCTATATTGATAGTTTACAAAATTTTGGGCCAATGACATTGCAAATTAGTGGTGTTCATGAAGCCTCTAGTTCAGCAAAATCTGGCGCGCTTTCTTTAGATTAGTTATTTATTAACGTAGATTATGAGCCTGTCTTTTTATCTGTGAAACAAAACGGGGAATGGGTTGAATGTTCTAATGTATATCAAAAAATTAACGGTATATGGGTAGAATAGGATGTAGATTTCTTGGGATAGACTAATAAGAATCCTGCATTTTTTACATTTACTAATAAACCTGGCCCAATTTTGTCTCCAATATTTTCTGAAAATTCTTGGGAAGATATTGCAACAGCATGTGAATTGAATATGGTTCCAGTGGGTTGGAAAGTTGGAGATAGTAAAATGATGATAATTGCTGGAGTCAAGTAGCAAATTGATATTATTGGGAAATATCATGATATTTATGAAACTGGTGGTATAGCGCCATTAACTTTTTAGCTACATAACTGCTTAACTGTTTTGAGTAAGCGTGTCATTAGTGTTGATAAAACCATTATGCCAGATAGCTTATAGAGTCGCCTTAAACCGATAATTAAAAGATTGCATGGTCATAATAATACGGAAATTTTGTTTGTATTTTCTGAGACCGAAATTGGTGGCAATACTTATAGCACCGGGTATACTGAAGGTACGCGTTATGAGTATTATGCTATAGGTAATAGCAGAATAAAAAAAGTGAATGGAGAACCTATTGATTGGTGGTTGTCTTCATTTACAGATAAACATTATTATGCATATATAGATAGCACAGGCGACCATAGTGCAACACCATACTATGAACATGAGAAGGGCGTTTCCTTCGGTTTCTGTTTTTAATTATATTATAAAGGAGGATGATTTAATTGGGATTGCAATATTCAAATAGTAGCACGCAAGTTAATGGATTAACAATCCACAAGGTCCAAAAAGGTGTGATGAGTTAGGCATTTATTAATGACGTAATAAAAAATGCCGCACCTAATGAATTGTTTATTATAGATGATGATCCCTATACTTATGTTAAATGGGACAATGTTGATTAGCGTATTGTATTTAAAAGTATGCTTCAACAATTCAAATATAAAGAAGATAATTGTGTTAACAAGGCAGAGTTTTCGGATAAGGCATTAAAGTTGTCGCAGCTTACGCCAGAAGTATTATTAGAGCCACAAGAGAGCGTTAGCGAAGAAAAGTTTTTATATTATTCTAATTCTAATGTGGGTGAACATCAAGTTCAACAAGAACTTGACTGGTCCAAAATGCAGTGAGGTGTGAGACATGACAGAAATAGATAGTTTTATAAATCAAGTTGAATTACCTAATGGCGACACACGAGGTATTTAGACTTATCATACATTAACTATTGGCGATTCAGAATTTAATGGCTCAACGCCTGTGACTATTACCGCTTCTAATTTAGGCTTATCTCAAGCGTTGAAATTCGCAGGCTCGACTACTGATATCATGGTAAACGGTCAATCAAATATGCCAACTGGTATTATATCTACACCGACCATTGGCGATGTTGTATTATCCAATGGTAATGGTGAATTTGTATGGTTAGGTAGTAACTGGGAAGAGTTAGGTTCTGAGAATAGTTATGCATTAAAAACTGTAAAAATAGTCACGGATGCTAATAGTGGATTAAAGGGTGGTAGTAGTTTAGCTGGCAATATAACTTTGTCTACTAATTTTGGTAGCGCCTCAAATCTAGGCGAAACCACAAGTGCAGGTTCTAGTAACCAAGTAGCTAGAGCTGATCATATTCATGGACTGACTAACATAAAATCTAATGTATCATTTACTAATAGTAGCGCTACATTTACTAGTAATGCTAAGATTGTGATTGGTAATAATTCATATGGTTCTACACTACCTTCAAGTGGAACCACTGGACAAATATTTTTTAAATTGGCGTAAAGTGGGGTGAATAAATGGCTTCAGTAACGTATTCTCATAATAACCTGTCCGGATTTTATGGTAAATCTGGTGTGGGATCAAGTTGGACTTGGGGTACAAAATATTCTGGAGGTGGAGGCGGCTATGTAGGATACGGTAGTAGTGGTAGTGCAGTTGCAGTCTTTTATGTTCCAATCCCAACCGCTTTAAAAAATCAAAAGGTTACAATTAATTATATTAATTTTACCATTTAGTTGGCACGCTGTTCGGGTATTGCAAGTGGGAAATAGCTGGGTAGTTATATGTCTGTTTCTACCGCTTCCACAGACACGCCTTCTGGTTGGATGAATTCAGGTCCTACAAAATTAGGCGATACTACTTTAGTCTACGCCACTACGCCAACAGCAGCCGTAGATAGTTTTGGCAATGTTACTTTTAATTATTCTGCAAAACAGTTTAATTTGTCTGCGGCTAATACCAGTGGAGTTTACATTTATATTGCTTCCTATCCTTGGAATACATCGGCTATGTGCCAGTGGAATTTATCTACAGCGTCTCGTTTTTCAGTGACTTTCAACTATACAGAACCTACTGTAAATACATACAAGCCTACAAGCATAACTCGAACTACTTTTGGCTACGGTTTATATTCTGGTGCACAATATTTTTAGGGAAAAAGTTCTTATTCAGGTCGATGGCTTGTGGGTAACAATCCCACTGGTCCTTATTATGTTCGTAGTGAGTCTACTGCTAATTCTACTTCGTGTAATTTTAAAGTGGATTAGGATACTAGCACTTCTCGATATTATAAATTATATTATTGCACAGTTATTCCTAATTAGACAGCTACATACTCAGGCACAGCTAATTATTTAACTTTTGTGGCCCCATCATACACTTGGCAAGTTCATTTATGTTCTACTGGCACTTTTGAAATGACTAGCGCTGACAAATATAAATCACAAGATTATACACTCGGTAGCCAGGACCCACCAATTAGTGGATACACGTTTGTTGGCTATGCATCTTCCCCAAATACAACGTCAGTAGATTAGACTGCGAGTTCCACTTGGGTTGCTACCTATAATAACAAAGAGCGTTGGTGTGTATTCAAAAAAAGCGCTAGCAGCAAGTCTATAACTCTATATAACTGTTCTAGTTCTTTTGTCGCAACTGCGAAAAGCACGACGGCTGAAGCTTGGTTATATGGTGAATCACCTACTCCAAGCGGTGGTGGAACTACATATACCAATGGTTCTTATTCCCCTTCAGCTCCTTCGGGATATACAAGTTTTAAAGGCTGGGCCACTTCAAGTGGTTCATATACTGTTGTCTATTCTAATCCATAGAGCGCGTTTGAAGCTGGATATGCTGGTTCGTTATATGCCCTTTGGGATGGAACAACAACTACTACTTGTTCATTAAACGGTAACGGGTATTCTATTGCTTCTTCATCGGCTTGGAAATAGGTTACTAAACGAAAATATGGTTATGGTTCTACCACAACCATGAGTACTCGATATTCTACAAATCATTCTTATTAGCCAGTTAATAGTTCTGCTACTTTTATTGAATGGAACACAAATTCAAGTGGTACTGGTACCAGTTATGACGCTCCTATGGATGCACTTGATGCGGGATATACCGGTACTTTATACGCAATTTGGCAAGCAAATGAATATACTGTAACTTATAATCCCGGTCGATATGGTTCACCATCTACCACTTATTCTGCAACCACTACTAATTATAAGCTCAAGATTCGAGATGCCACTTATACTCGTTCTAATGGTACAACATACTATACTAATTATTATTTATCGGGTGGTAGTATTGTATCATATAACTATCCTTCCTCTGGTTATACTTATTCTGCAACCGCAGTCGCTAACGGACCAAGGTATTAGATAAAAGATGCAATTCAATACTAGTAGAATTATTGGAATCAGAATTATAGCGGTGCGGTTGCTTCATCAGGTGATGGTGTAGATTATTGGCGATGTGGTAGCACTTATACTCTTACATCTAATTTAACATTATATCCTGAATGGACAACAATTAAAGCTAAATTTAACCCACCAAATGTATCACGAGTTGGTTATAAATTCGTTGCTTGGAATACATCTGCAGATGGCACAGGAACTAATTATTCTTCAGGAACAAATTATGAATAGACATCTAATATGTCGTTATATGCCATTTGGGAACCTGAATGGTCAGTAAAGATAAATAATGGTACCGATTGGGGCGATTATCATGTATGGATATACACTGGCGCTACTTCTAACAGCGGTTGGTAGCAAGCTATTCCATATGTGTATGATGGTTCCAATTGGAAATTAACCAAAATATAAAGGAGGATAATCTAATGGATTGGTTATCTATATTACAGCAGATTTTTGAATTATGTATTGTGCCCTTGCTGGGCATTGTGGCGAAGTTCGTTATTGAATATATCGCCCAGAAGAAAGATCAAATCAAGGCACAGACCGATAATGAGTTGGCGCAGAAGTATCTTGATATTCTCAATGATACAATAGTCAAGTGCGTTACGGCAACAAATCAGACTTATGTTGAATCGTTGAAAGAGAAGAACGCATTTGATGCTGACGCACAGAAAGAAGCGTTTAATAAAACTTATAATGCAGTTCTAGGCACGCTTGGCGATGAGGCCAATAAATATTTGCCGATGGTGATTGGCGACTTGCAAACCTATATCACTGAACGTATTGAAGCATCGGTTAAAGAGTCTAAACAGTAATATATAATAGAAAAAAGGGACATCCTAATTTTTAGGATGTCCCTTATTTTTTTGCCCAAAAATTTGTAACAAAAAATTTTACAAACATTGTCAAAGTAGATTAATCATTCTATCCCAATTTCCAATATATAATGGAAAGAAAAATAGTGAAAGGATGTTAGCAATGTATAGTAATAATTATTTCCAAGCACCAACTCAACCGCCTAGGCAGCCTTCTTACTCATTGAAAGGACGCCCTGTGTCCTCTCTTGAAGAAGCTCGTGCGCTCTCCATTGATTTTGATGGTTCAGTATTTTATTTTCCTGATTTGGCGAATAAGAAAATATATACTAAACAAATTAATATGGATGGAACTGCTACATTGAATATGTATGAACTGAAGCCTATGCCAGTAGCGCCTACAGCTGATTACGTCACAAGAGCAGAATTTGAAAGCGCATTGCTAAAGATTCAAGAGTTAGTGGCGCAGCCTAGACCTAGCGCACCTACTACCACGCCGACTAATGAGGCACAAACCGAGCCGGCGCCATACAAATTTTAAAGTGAGGTGAATTACAATGCCGCAAATGAATCCTATGCAATTAATTCAAATGATTAAAAGTGGGCAAAATCCTCAACAGTTAATGCTTAATATGCTTCAGAACCAAGCTCAATCTAATCCTGTTGGAGCAAACTTATTATCATTAGCCCAGAATAATAATGCTCAAGGTATTGAACAATTTGCCCGCAACTTCTGCGCTTCTCGTGGCGTAGATTTTGATCAAGAATTTACAAACTTCAAAAATAATTTGGGGTTGTAAAAATATATTTTATGAAAGGGGACATTTAATATGTTCAACACAAATTCGGGCTACAGCTTGTCTGACATAGCTGCGGCTACTGGTAACGACCGCAATGGCGGCATGTGGGGCGGAGACGGTGCATGGTAAGATGATTTGCCATGGTTAAATCGCGGAATTAAGCGGGAAGGCTGAG
>ERZ808258.22-NODE-22-length-117122-cov-4.875208_pt1 | contig 117122 bp, 112 predicted proteins | sample MGYA00521280_ERZ808258 | MGnify/ENA primary metagenome ERZ808258 (study PRJEB31516, sample SAMN03275585) | gut metagenome | biome: mammalia-associated habitat; material: feces | host: Papio cynocephalus | place: Kenya | collected 2012-07-19 ...
CCGAACCAGGTGTCATGGTATCTGTGATAACTCCTATACTATAATCACTTATTTCAGTTCCGGTCAATGTAGAAACCACAATATCATTATGATAGTCATTAAGCTTGCTATCAATCGCTGCTATATATCTGCCGTTTGTAGCGTATGGAATATCCGATAATATAATCTTATTATCTTTTACAGTATAATCTTTGATTATAGTTTGCATAATGTTTGAGGGCAAATCAATTTCATATTTTTTGCCCTCAACATTTATAATCTCACCGTCAGGATCAACTATTGTTCCATCGCTGATAGTGACAATATATTCTTTTTCATCTACGTCGATATTGAGTCCTTTAGCTATACCAGGACCTACTATGAAAGATCGATCATAGTTGATTTGATTCTGCAAGTCTTCAAAGTTAAACTGGATATTATCACTTCTGATTCCGTCTGAGAAATCTACGCGCTTTAAAGACATTAGTTTATCCTTTCATATGGGCTTAATAATACAGGACAATGGCGTATTCATCTGCCGCTTTATGTTTATCTATAGCAGCCTTGATGATACTATCATATTGTCTGAACTCTTCAGGTATCTGTATAATGAGTGATCCGGCTCGTCTGTAAGCCATTCCTTTGATTGACCCTATATCAAGAATTGATTGAAAATCATGCTTCTTGTTTTTAGGTAATCCGCCTCCGCGAAGCCGAATGTCGTATAGTTGACGCTCAACCGTCTTGTCATACTGAATGTACAATATGCCAAGCACTATGCCATCTTCTGTACTATATTTGCCCTCTGCAATAAGTTGTAATTTATTATCTTTTACAGCTATATATACATTACTATTTGTTCCGTGTTTAATAATCAATGAGGCTGTATTTTCAACCAGACTAATACCCTGGTATGAGTCATAATAGTCTTTGATGGTAACGGTCAATGTATCCAAATCAAGAGAATATTTAATCGACTTATTAAGGTCGGTAGTTTTTACATATACATTGTTTTTATAATAGATTATGGTCTTATTCGGACAATATATAGAGATATATCCATCTGGTTTAGTGATACCTGATGAGCTGCTTTGCTTTTTAGAAAAGATGATATAGTCCGAAGCGTCAAGTGCGCATCCGATATTCGTATTGTCAAGTATCTCTGTATCAACATATGAAATATCTGATTTAGAAGCATCAAGAAGCTCATAATATGGCTTATCAGATACGAACTTGAGTTGTTTTGTAAGCTTATGATTGTTGACTACATAATCGGGCATCTCATCAGCTATCCATGATGAATAAGCTTTTGAAGAGTAAACATACGAGCAAAGATATATCTTCAGAATATATTCAATAATCAAGTTGATCTTTGAAATTGTTGGTTTCTCAAATAATGAAGATGGACTGTATATTATATACCTGTTATATTCACGATCTTCTTTGATAAATAGTGGAGCATACATAGTATCAGAATAAGTGAATATTTCAGCGTCCACTTGTTCCTTATAACGCTGTGCCAAGAATAATTTTAAGCCAGAATAATCTATAGTCTTATAGATGTCTGAAGATGTCTTATAGTTATGGTCAGTGCCATCATAATCATAAAGACTCATTACATTTGAAGACATAGGGAAGCTATTATCAGGAACTATTATCCAAAGATTTTTGCCAAAGAAATTCTTTTCATCTATAATTTTTGTACCATCGGCATTTATACCATCATTCGATTTTATAAAGCAAAAATCACAATCATCAGATGTCTGGTCATATACGAAATCATTCTGATCGTTTCCATTGAATACAATTGACTCTGGGCACAACCCTCTCACAGAAGCATCAAGAAAGACAGTCTTCAATGTGCTTATAAGAGATGTCTGATCAGATGAATTGTATTTGTCATTGAACGCCTTAACTGAGATATAATAGTTTTTAGTGTTATTATAGGTCTCATTTTTCTTACCAATGACTCTGTATTGAAATGTATCAGGCTGAATGGATGCCGCGATATTCTGTGGTATATACTGATATTTATCAGTGCCAATTCTTATTATATAATTATATGAATCTGTTATCTCATTATCGTTTTCGTCATAGAGAAGCAAATTCTGTTTATCAAATGTCTCATATGGTATAAGCGCAGTTCTTGAGGAAGTATAATAATTTGCGTTCAATGTCAGAGTGGGCTCCTCTGATTCATTTGTAATGTAGGCAAGCTGAACATCTGTTTCTTTATTTATTGTCTGTGAAGAAACAATATCATGAAGCCCGGGATGTATTTTCATAGATTACACTTCCTTTCTTATACATAGATAATATGAGTCATTGCCGAAATTATCAAAAGACAATACCTTGTAATCACTCATAACGGTGCTGGAATTTGGAGCGAAATAATACTTCAACTTCGAAGACGATGAAATCTCAATATCATATGTGTCTTTGTCGAAATTAGGATTGATACAATAACTCTGATCCTTCAAATAGTCAATAACGATATAGCTGAATCCAGAAGTATCTGAATTTATAACAATCTCATTTGTGAGTCTTGATATGACAACTTCTGAGCTGTCTATTTGTTTATAGTTATTATCGCAGCATAAACCTATATCATCAACGTGGTTAATAACACGATAGACACTATCATAATCTATGGTCTCATTTGTGATTCCATATATTCTCACCGCATTGATATTTTCACTTATGTCAAATTGAGTCTTGTAACTATTATATGTGCTTACAGGGTATACTTCCCTCTCAATGTTCGTAAATACATATCTGTCCTGATCATGGTCTATAATGTCAGTACCGTCTTTGAATACAGTATATATTCTGTAAGAGCTTGAAATATTGAGCGGCTCATCATATTCATCGGTAACTATAATTGGATCTCTTCTGCTGAATGGAACGCTTATCTTCTTTACGTTATCGGTTATGATATTTGTAATAGTGCCATCTTTCTCATAAATAGTAAGATAGAATAATGTCGCGTCCACATTCTTTAAAATAGAAAACGTATCTTTGTCTATCTCATCTTCACTCAGTGTCTCTGTAAATTCAATATCATCATTATAGTTTATATCGAATTTATTGGTTTCAAGATCATAAGTATACTGATATGTCTTCCCGAATTCAAATGATTTATCTCCGCTATATTCTTTGAGAGAATATTCTCCGTCTTTGAATAGATAAACCTCTTCTTTAGTACCGAATGAAGTAATAACGGCGGACCAGACAACCTTACTTATATTATTTTTATTGATAATAATATTGCTTGGAGGGACCTCTTTGTTGTCATCAGTGGTGTAAACATATCCGCTGTCTTTATCCTGATTCAGGATAATCTCAGAGACAGTTCCATATGTACCAACAAACTTAATATTAACTTCTGTGTCTTTTTCAAGGGTTATGGAATTATCCGAATAGTCCAGAATGTTTTTATCGGCGTCTTTTATCAAAGCGTCATTTGAAGCGAAAGCATAGCACTTAATATCATTCTGGTCACTCAGCTTGTAATGAAGATAGAATTTTCCTGCCGGGAGATCTATCTTCATCTGCTCTATCTCAGCCTTTTCATTGCATTCAGACACTTCAAATCCATCATTGAAGAATTTGATTCTTCCGCCGATGGTATTGTACATATTTATACTCCAATAATCTGGTATCTTGGAATTTGACTGAATATACTTAATAACATTTCCGGCATTCGAATATATGCCAATACAGAATTTGCTGATGTCCTTGGGCAGCTTATATAGTCTCGTATCAAAAACAGAAGTACCGTCAACATCAAGATATATATTTCGTCTGTATTTTCTGAACTTGACTTTGATGTTATCATTATGTATGCCAGGATATATCGTTGTCGGTATAGACAGGATAGTCCTATTCAAATAGCCAGTCTTGTATTCAATGGACGCCTCTCTGTAGCCAATTCTGAATAAGAATGTCTCACTGTCTGACGACAATAATGCAGAAGTGGCATTATTGAATAATACAATTCCAAAACCGGGCGTATTATAGGCAATTGTGAGTTCCACTTCCGCATAATCATTATATACGAAATCGTCTATAAGAATATCCTGATCAAAGAATCTTATACCATTGCTGGCATCTATTCTGCAATTATTCTGAATCATTATCGGATCTCCTTACATCAATATAATTTATTTTGACACGAGTATCATTCTGTAATACTTCAACGATTGCCTGGAAGTATCTCGTATTTTCAAACTTGACTGGTGTAGTTACATTACCATTTGAATCAACAGAAATGTCTTTCCAGTCAGTCCATATGTTATTGTCTTTATAAGACCTTATCTTTATTCTGAACGAAGATAACGGGCATTCACATTCCATATTGACTTTATCAATTATATAATCTGTCATATAATAAGTATCAAGAATAGCAGATGTGATAGAGCCGTTGGGTCTTATCGCGCCGACCGGCTGCTCTGTTTCAGTAGTTTTGTATTCTGCATACATCGCTATGCTGCCGATATATTTATTAACCGGCATAACTATGCTGAGCTTGACAAAGTTTCCAGAGAGAAGATCGCCAGAAAAACTATCGGTATTCTTATACGCAATAACTCCGGTATCTTCATAAATGCCATCTTCGGTTTGAGATACAAGCAAACGTGTCTGGAATCCAGTAAGACTTTCGAATGGCATATCGTTTATCTCAATTATGAGATTTTTAATAAGCCTGTAGTTATTTATAGCTATCGGTTCAGTCACAATTCTACCGACACTATCACTGGTAGTATACAGATAATTACCATGCTCGTCTATATTGACCTTGCTGCGAACTGATAAATATCTCTTGAAATCATCAGCATTCTTATATTCAAAGAGTTTTGTCATATCCCAGTCAATATTACATGAGTTGATGATATAGCCATATTGGTCTATATCGACGTTATTCTTATCAGTATATTTATTGCTGTCAAAATAGATTCTGTTATTATAATTATTATCAGTGACTTTCTCTTTAATACTATATCCAAGTATATCTATGTTTTTCTGCGCGTTAATATCAAGCTTGTCTGTATTTTCATACATCATTATATCATCGAATATATTGATATAATTTTTATTCTGAGATTCAGCGGTTATTATGAGATAATAGTTATATCCGGGATCCTGAGTAAACACAGCAGAAACTCTGTTATCTGCTTTTAATACATCAAGTTTTTTGACAATCTCAGCAGTCAATGATCTACGAAATCTCATGCCATCATAAGTGGTTTCTTTTGCGATATAGGCATTAAGTTTTCCGCTGAGATACAATGAAACATAATAATCTTTTGCAGTATCTGAATCCTTATCTACTGTGATGTCGTAATAAGCATATCCATTAGGCATATTAGAAATGAGTCTGATGCCGATATTATTATAGATTCCGTATTTTTCGAGAGACAGGTCTACTCCGAATGACTTCCATTTATAGAAGTTGTCACAGGTAGAAATCGCGCCGAGCTTATTATTTATAATCTTATCAGTATGCTTTATAAGGTCTATGGCGTATGTGTTGCTTATTGTATTAAGTCGCATACGCGAATTCTTTATATAGTTTTCATTGTATTTATTCAGAATAATCTCAGAGCCATTTGACCTTGTATTTTCAAATTTGACATTAGAGATATTTTCTTCTGATGTAGGAGTTTTGTCAGCAAGTAAATAGTATTCTTGCTCGCCAAAATAATAATACCCGTATTTGATGGACAGAGCATTCTCTGGAACTTTATTGAATACAACTGTGTTATCTATAATCGCAGGGATAAAATATGTGGGATAATCAGTGACAATAATATTATATAGGTCGCTGTCATCCACATTCTCTACAGTGTATACATATCCATCAGTTATGCCTGAAATAGTAGAATCATATATCTTTTTATATGCTTGTCTGTTGTATTCGGCAAGCCTATAAAGCTCATTCAGTGGAATAGAAACCGATTCAGGGACATAAATGGTATAGACAATATACAGATCGGTTGAAGGTGTCGAATCGAAGATGATGAGCCCCTTCTCTGCCTGTAATGTATATCTTACGGTGTTAGTCACAGGATCGCCAAGTCTCCAATTCATGTTACCGCCTATATAGATTATATTATCTATTTTAACATGAGGCAGTTTTATATACTCAGAGGTTATATTGGTGGCACGGACCGAACGAACATACTTATTTGTGCTTACAGTGTCATTGGCAAGATCAGCATTAGATAAATAAGTTTTGCTGTAATTAATATCTTCTTTGGACGCATCGTCACTGATAAGCGAGCTGATCTCATATCTTGACAAATTCCTTGGAGTAAAATCTGCCGGATTGATAGAAGATCCATCATCAGCGGTAAGATACTGAGATATATTATTCTCAGTAAACATATCACTGAAAGTAATTCTCGGAGAATTAGTAATTATATCAGCATTAAATGTGTAACTTGTAGATTCAACATTATCATAATCTATAGAGGAAATTATAGACAGTGAACTGTTTCCAAAGCTCCATGAACCAATGAATGTGTCCGTAAGGTTATTCTGGAAAACGGCAGTACAATTCTTATAATTTGTGATTACATAGATATACTGATCTTCAAATTGCATCACTGGTGAGAAGTTATTAGCCATCTCAACATCATTGGTAACTTTTGTATATGTCTTAACTTTATTATAAGAATAATGGATAATCTCAGACTTTTGTGTAAGATAACAGTATTCAAATGCTCCTGAATGAGAGTTGGTTATGTCATAGCGGTATTCGTCTTCATTCTTGTAAACGAATATCGGATCAAAGTTAAAATCATTGTCACTGCATACAATTGAGTAGACTGCCTTGTTTGAATCAATTCGAGCTGACTTAATTTTGTCTGCAACAGCTTTATTATTAGGCGTAATTCTTACAATAGAATATGTTCTGATGATTTCCTTAACGACTAATTCAGTTTTTGGAGGTTTTTCTTCTTCTTTGTCGTCAGTGTCGTCTTTACTGTCGCCAGTGTCGCCACCAGTCTCTTCTTCAGTATTATCACCGGTTTCATCTTGATCAGGATTAGTTGGATCCGTTGGATCAGTCGGGTCTGTTGGATCAGGGTCGGGATCTGGGTCAGGATCAGGCACAGGGACTTCCTCATAGATATAATCTTTGTGACACTTTACAAATGACTGAGTTACATTATTGAGATATAACTCATCATCTTCTGTAAGTTCGAAAATATCAGAAAGTGAGATTGAAGCGCTTTTTGTTCCATCGGTAACAGATAATGATATGTCATCGAGTCTGTTTGTTATATTGACTGGCTTAGATGCCGTAATCGTGTACTCAACATCAGTGGCTTTCAGGTCATCATTGTATTTCAGAAGTCTCAGCTTTATATTTTTCTTGATTGAGTGTCCAGACAAGTACTCCTGAATAACATCAAAGTCCTGCTTATATACAGAGATTTTAGCTGTAGCATCAGTTTCGTCTATGTGCTCTATGATTTCTGGTTTAAGATCATCTTTGAATCCTATACCATTATCATAAGCTGCTAAGATATGATCCCATACATGAGGTAGATAATCAATTCCGGACAATTTGAATTGCCATATATCCTCGTCCCATATCTTCATTCTATAGACATCAGCGTTTATCTCTGCCAGTTTATCTAAAATAGTAGTGAACTCATCATATTTAAGTTCAAGGTTTTCTGGAGTCGGGCGTTCAATTATAATCTTATTCCTGATCTCATCATAGCTGAGGTTTGGATAAGCTTCGTTGATCGGTTCAAGTAAATCATTTATGATTGCGTTCTTTAAACCTTCTTCGGTGCTGTTAGGAATACATCTGAATACATTAAGTATTCGATTCGTAAGAGATTCATTATCTTCATTGGTAAATCTCTTAAGTCCTACAAACGCGGCGAATTCATCGTAAATATTCCATACAAATAACTTACTTATAATAGAAGTATACTCTATATCATCAAGAATATATTTTACTTGGGCCGAAGTCTCATCGACATTTTCTTTTCTGAAGAATATTTTGTTGTCTTCATAGAAGTACTTGTTATCAGTGTTATAGAACTCTTCTACACTGGACGCTTCAGATAAACCACTGGGAGATATAAGCACAAAATCATTTGTATCTATCTCGCCTACAGTTATATAGTAAACATAGTATGGAATATCATCATATTTGTCACGATAGTTAATAAGAAAAAAATCTTTCTTATATTCATCTATAGCGGTCTGTATATCTGCAACCTCATAAGCGAGTGATTGCAGATATTTGCCGCCATTAGACGTTTTTACTCTCTTTCTTATATCCATCCATCTTGGAAAGTGCTTTGTCATTAAAGAGAGTATTTTATCTTGTTCAAGCATATATCTACTCCTTAATAGATCAGGTTATCAAAGACAAATTTCCTATGTATGGTTTGCAGATAAGAAAGTTCATTTGCTGGCTCACCGTTCATATACATCTGTACTATAACAAAATAATCGACGCCAACCTGATTAGTTCCAATCTTATTTAATTCACCTATCTCAAGCTTTGAACCTATAGCTATATTATTTATGTAATCCTGAATCTTTTTGGTAAGCTGAGTAAGTACATAACTCTTATCAGCGTTATCCTCGTATTCGATTCTTATAGCAAGTGAGACGTGCTTTTGTTCGGGCACAACATATTCAATGTAAGATGCTGCCGACTTTACTTTGTCTACTCTGTTTTTTACTTCAAGCTTTGCTGAAATAATGGTGTCGTCATCATAAGAATTAGGTATAATGTAAACTATAGCCGTTCCGACACCATAGACGAATGGTACATAAGTGGCATAAGAAGCGAACTGAAGATTCATCAGCGCATTTTCTATACTATCATAGTTTGCGGCTTCGCAGCTTATCATCCACTCAACAAGTCTATGAAGATAAGAATCATCTTCTTCATTCGCTTGTCTTGGGCAATTAACCATGTATCCTAAGTCATCAAGATTACTTCCAGATATTTTAGAATACAAATATGGATTTTTATTGTTTTCAATTTCTATATATGCCTCTGCGAGCGCATCGGCTAAAGCATATGTCTGATCATCAAGTACAGTACCATCCTGAACAGTGAATCCTGATAGTGTACTGAATGTATTCAGTATGCTGTCATGTATCTCTTTTATTGTTTTCATCTATATTTTTACCTTTAATTTATTTAAGGTTATAAGTCATAAAGAGTTGATTGTTATCATATATCTCAATCAGAATACCTTGGAAATATCCATTTGAAGAAAGACTTACTTTAGGAATTACTTTAACAGTAGGAGACGAGAGAATGGGCGCGATTGCGTCAGATATAACTGTCTCTATATTTGCAAGTACATTCTTATCTCTGAGATTCGAATGGATATATAACTCCATATCAGAGCCAAAATCAGAATTCTCTTTGAGATCTGTAAGTGTTGATCTGATTGCATACTCTAATTGCTTTTTTGTAGCGTTGTTGTCAAATACACAAGCAGCCTTTACCTTCTCAGATTCATCGTCATAGTTGAACGACAAATTCAAAGACTTTTCTGTTATGTCAGGTATCTTGGCTCGTGAATGCATAAATGACAATCTCAATGACTGTAAATCATCAAAACGCAGATTGTATGTAAGTCTTAATGAATTGTTTTCTACGGCATTTTCAAAATATATATCTCCTGATAATGTTGTAGCTAAGTCTACAGTACTCATAATGTACCTCCATTACCATCTATAGGTATTCCAAACTGTGGATCAATATCTGCAATCTGCGCAGTTGGATAAGCTATTGGGAACCTGATTTGCCGTCTTATATAAACAGCTTTATTAAGTGACTTATCCCAAGCCTTTACAAGCACAGTGCCGAAAAGATTTAAATCGCCTTGAGTACATACATCATTCTGACTGAATAACGCAGAGGAAAATAATATCGGATTAAGCCTATTATTATTTATGAAAATATCATCTGTTTTGATATTAAGTCTGTTTGTGATTATATTTTTCTCATAGCATATATCTGTCTGACTTTGTGATTCAGAAGATCCCTTTGACTGATTAAGAGTATCAGTGATTGTTTTATTCGTGCCGTTTTCAAGAAGTGATCCACTCTTATTATCTGTTGATACAATTCCAGATGTATTCTGTCTGTTTGGTGTGACAGATTCTCTTTTTATCTTTCTTAGATAATTATCTGAAATTGCTTTCAAATTTTCATTGCTCATTATAAAAAACTCCAGTTGAGTTGAGTATCTTAATCTATATTTTATATTACCATTGCACACTATCTAAATTGAAGACAAATAAGGCTGTACCGCGAAAGTACAGCCTTATTATTTTTAGAATATTGTACCGCCTATAGTGTAATTGAAAAAGTCGGTCAATATGTTTGTTTTAATATCATTCGTGTGCTTATATGAAGAATTATAATCATTTATGTGAGGTGAAATTATCTGGCATGAGCCATTCTTCATTTCAATTGTGACATATTCATTGTCATTTGGAAACCATCCTATTGTGCTACTGTTTGATAGAATAACAGGTATTTTCTCAAGAGATTGTCTTTCGCCGTTCTGATCAATGAATGTAATATCACAAACATTTGACTCTTCATAAGCCTTATTTACAAAAGCAGCACAAGTATAATATGTGGTATTTAATGATGTACTGTTCGATATGTCCTTGATCTTATCTTTAAAATTGTTATAATACATACATCAACCCTCACTTATTACTTCAGGATAAACAGAGATATTATATAAGATATTTTCATCATCCTGTTTTACAAAATCATAAGTAAACATATTATTGCAAGCCTGCTTTTCCATATCAAGAATCATCAAGAAAGTCTCATGATCCATGTTGTTTATATAGAAGTTTGTCGAATATCCAGTAGATAACCATGAGTTACTATAACCAGGAATGAGAGCGTTTACAATTGATATACTTACTTGCTTACCTTCTGAATTAGTATATCCAGAGAATTGACTTGGTATATAATACTTTATAAGATTGCTGAGTACCATATTACAATCAAAGCTTAACATAGACATATCAATGAGATCTGGCTGATCAGCTATCGAATGATAATAAGGGACATCCAATAAATTATCATTATAATGTATCTGAACAGTACCTTCATTGTAATCTGTCATAGTATGATAGCAAGTGAGTGTGCCATCAGGGACACCGGATTCTTTAAGAGAATCCATAAGATAATCTATTGGCTGTAATGCAGACAACCTTACATCATACTCTAATGTGTCGCCATCACTTATATACAAATTACTGAATGCTTTTAAAGTAGCCGCAGTTTCTGTATCAGAATCATTACCATAAAGATTTGTAATTCTGTTTAACGCGATACGGTTAACCATCATACCATCATAATTATTCATGTTGGCATTGACAGAGCTAAGAAGATTTATGAGAGCAGAAGATGCGCCGACAAGATCAGAGTCAGGCTCTTTCATCTTATTTCCTCGTCTCCACGCAGTAGTAATGTTACTTATATCTCTTGAATCTCCGCCAAGTATCCAACCATAAAAAATATTGCTGAATAAGAAATTATCACTCAGATCAGTAAGGAAGTTTTGTAACCATCCTTGCTTATCAAATGTTGATGAACCTACTACTAATCCTCTTGAACCACTTAGTCCAGCAGTATACACTTTACCATTTTTGGTGAGAGGATAAATTCTAAGAACCTCAAGATTACGATAAAATCTTGTTATATTGTTTCTTACAACGCCACAAATAATTGCTTCAAGAGCCATTTCTACAAGAGTTAATCCAACAGTTGTAGCAATAGCAGTACCAGTTTTAACATAGTATGCTTTTTTAAGAGCATCAGCAACATCATCTGTAGTGCCACTGACTGCTGATGCTATTTTACTTGCAGCAAGACCAGAAGCGACATTATCAATATTAGTCGCAGCAGTTTTTGTACTATCAACAACATTTTTGGTTATCTGAGCGAGATCTGTGGCAACATCCTTAGCTTCGTCAGAATTTTGAAGAAGTTTTATAGCATCAATATATTTTTGAATTGTTCTGCGATTTGTAAAGTCTGCATCATTTATATTATTCAATAGGGTCAATGCATCACCGATATTAGCATCGGCTTTACCAAGTGTTTGTAATCCATCTGATTTTTTAAGTATGTCTGCAATATTAGTTAAGCTGGAACTGATATTACTTGTTTGCTCTTTAAGTATGTCATCGAGATGGTTGGCAATATAAGAATAAATCTGTGCTTGATGACGTTCATCAGACGCTTTTGTAAGATTTACGAGATCTGATAGGCTTGATGTATCTATCTTACCAATACTATTGATTGCATCAAGATAAGATTCAAGTTGACCAGCTTTTGATAAATCATTTATCTTAGAGAAATCTATCTTAGCCAAGTTACTTGCAAGTTCTTGAATTTTATCACATTGATATGAAGCATTGAGATTAGCAAAGATATTAGAACCTTTAATAAAGTTTGCAACCTTATTACTTATCTCATCTCCAATAGGTAAGAAGTTGAGTATATCAGTAACGCTGCTTGCAAGCCTATCAGTACCTTTGGTTAACATTTTAGCAGCCATTTTAGTAAATGGTTGAGTTGTTCTGCCGAATAATGCTGATGTGCTCCAAATAGCACCACATACACCGACACAACTTGCAAGAGTAGATATACCTAATGAATGAGCTACTTGATAGTATCTGTTATCAATGTCTATCATTGGATCTACATAGATACTTGATGTAAAACCAGTCTGCGAATTAAGAATATGAGTAACAGCTTCAACCTCACAGCCACCTTGCATATTTTCATATACATCTGATAAATACATTACATCATATGGCTTAACAGAAGGATCTCCAATAGTAATAAGTTCACCTTGATACATTTCTTTGACAGAATCCTTTAGTGCTCTCGCGGTTATTCTGAATGCAATACTTTCATTGTCTATACCATATTTTACAAGAGCATTTGTATCTTCAAGAATATTATTGAGGAATGGAACAATAGTACCAAGTGGACTTAGTGCGCCATTATACTGAGATACAAAAGTCGTATCTACTGTCATTGACTTCTGATATTCAGAGTAGATGTCTATATCAGCGTAGATTGGGCCGACACGTTTAGTTGTCATATTTCCGAGCGCACCTTTTAATCCATATAGACCTACAGCATTTGTCTTCATAAATTCAGATGAGGTTGAGATATTATTTTCTATAATATCACTATATGAATTATATACGTGATATTGCTGGAATGGTTTCCTTCTCTCTTTTATTCTTCCATCGGAATCTTTCATATATTCATAAGCACAATAATAATGAGGAAGTCCATAAAAAACAGAACTGCGAAGTCCGAATGGAATGATACTTGCTATATAATCGGGTGCTACTCCAGCCATTACGTGCATGAGATCCCAGAAAGATTTATCAATAATCTGAGTAGACACTTTAGGAATATCATTAGTCGCGTAATCATATTGCATATAAGTTACCGCATTTGGAGAATCACCATTGAAATTAGGAGTACTATATGCTTCATATATATTCTGAACACACTCGCTGTTGCTGAAGATATTTTTAAAATCCGGGTCACCAAAATGAGTTATACCAAATGGATTGTCATCAAAGAATCTACCAGAAGAAATCTTATTGATAAGTTGCCTTGTCCATTTGCCTTTAGTCGTCAAGAATCCATGCATAATAGTTTTTGGTGTAGCACCAGCAGTAGCCCAATTCTTAATCTGTTTTACTATCGGTATATCTCCATAGTTTGTTATGTCTTCAGAATACTTAAGTCCACTGTTTATAGGATTAGTGAGCTCAACACCATCACCTTGACAAACTATATTGATATACTCACCAGTAGACACCTGGGTGACGACACCGTTAAATACAGTAGGAAGTGAGTAAGCATCGCCGCCATATCCCATTCTGACATGAATGCGAACACCGGGTTTGAGCTGCGCTCTCTCTATAGGATTCTGCTCAAGTCTTTCTTGATATTCTCTTAAGAATAACTTTCGAGGGCTGAAAATTGAATCCCAGAGATCACCAAAGCTATTATCTATAGAAGACAGTGTTTCGAGGTCATATGCCATTTCTTTACCATCTTCGTCATCAGTAGTAAATGTCTTAAACAGATTTGTCATCGAGACAGTGCAAGTGTCAGCAGCTATTTTACGAGACTTTGTTATTGTTATCTCGCTTATTGAAGACATATTATAGAAGTTATCATTGAGTTTCCATAAACCTATTTCCCTTCCCTCATCTACAAAAAGCATATAGAATGTAGGGAATGCTCGCGCCATTCTACCTCTCATGTCACTTGTAATCATATCATAGAATGAATCTCTGGTATAAATATATGGCTGACTCTCTTGATTTACCTTAAATTTTTCATCAATAATGCCAGTAGCAATAGATGAAACTGTATTCTCACTAGCACCAAGGTCTTCAATAGACTTAATAACTTCTCTACCGGCTAAAGACAACAGAAATTTATAGGTGAAAATATTATTTGTGCTATTTAATGCAAGCTGAGAAGAATGTAGCATATCATTAAGTACTTGATAGTTCTTGTTAGATATTGCGTCCATCATTGTGCTGTCAAGTCCATTGATATATACCAAAGAAGCTATAAGTGTGTTGCCCAATATCAGTTTATTGTAAATATCTGTTAGAGATGAAACAATGTTATTAAAGTCATCTTGTGATTCAAAAGTATTATTAGCAAGTTCTTTAAGACTTGCCTCTACACTATCTATTTCCTCATCTGATATTGTTTCTTTAGCAGAATCATATGCATCCTGTGCTTCTAATAATTGATCAAATATGGTTTTGGTGCATTTTTTTGCGATAGTAGCTTTAGATGCTTTATCATACTCTGCTTTAAAAACTGTATAATCTTTATTGGTATAAATTGTTTCAGTTTTATTTGACTCCATAATAGTGTGAAGTTCAATAATTTTGTTTTTATTATTTATTACATCTCTGGCAAGGCACTGAATTTCGGAAATCAAAATATTATGACAAATAAGATATTGCATTATGATTGCCAAGTTAATAACTATTTCAGCAGCAGCTATTTTAGGGCTATATAATAATCCTATCTTATAACCATCAATAATTTTTTTAGAATACTCATCATTGTCACTATAATATTTGATTTGATGTCTCATTATTGCTGGATTGAAGAAATAATATTTTTCATCATCTATTTTATTAAAATATGCTTTTTCGCGTTTTGTATCGTCATAGTGTGATTGTGTTTCAGTTAGTAAATCACTTAAATATGCATCAAAATAATTCAATCCAAGGTGTCGTTTAATGTATCTTCCAGAATATTGCGAAACTTTAAAAGGACCAAATGTAGTTTCTGTGTTAATTATATCTTTTACTTCTTCAAGTTTATTATTCTTACCAATCAATGGATAAATAGAATCATTTACGTTGGTAAAAGCATTTAATTTCCACGAATTATTATTTTTGTCATCTATATCGTGATAAGAGGATATACCAGTAAAAGAATCAGCAATAGATAAAATAGATTTAACAAGATAATTTTCAACATAAGTAAATTGTGGAGCAAGTGAACCACTTCTATTTAACTCTCCATTGACCGTAGCAACATAAAATAGAGATGGTTTATAATGTGGTTCAGCATATCCACTATCGTATGTTATATCAGGAAAATTATAATCGTTAAAGATGGAGGAAATCCAAGTTTTAATATCTTCTCTATATTTGCTATTACATTTATCAATATTGTATTTCTCATTAAAGTTATTTAATAGCTTATCATTTGATAAGATATTGCCTTGTTTATCAATTGACTTTTCATATATTTCTTGATAAATATAATCATCAATTCCATTATAGTATGGTTTTGTTCCATATTTATTATGGTCTCCAATGATATAATTAACAATATCTGTGGCTTGATCAAAATATTCAACAAAACCAGAAAAATCATCATCGCTTTCAATATTCCAACTTAATGAGCTTCTAAATAATCCTTTTGCGTTTGATGAAAAATTCCAATATTCATTACTTTTAAGGTTACTAATTATATTTACAAGATTATATAGCTCATCAGATGTATACATGTTTATATTTCGATTTACATCTGATATATTATATAAATCAAAACCGTTATTGATAACTTTGTCTGTTTGTATCTTTAAATTATATATTGCGTTCTTGTATTTTTGTACAGCTTCTTCAATATTCTGTGATATGCTACCCTCAAGTTTAGCAGTAGCATTCTCATTGTCATAGCTTAATAATTGCTCATTGCCATCCTGAGCGATATTGATATTTAACTGCCCACCAAGATAATCAGACATGGTAAATGTCTTATCATTCTTGTTTTCAAGATTGTTGATTATACTATCTCGTATAATTTTGTTGGTAGTAGTGGCTCCATATACAAAATAAAAATCTGGATCAGGATATATTCTGCTTGTATCAAATATCTTGTATTTAATATAAGTAAAACCATAGGCATTAAGCTCTGCTATAGTAGGAAGTTCAAGATCCGGATATATCTCAGCGGCAGAGATTTTGTCTTTTAATCCAAAATAGTCTCTTGTAGTAAATGTCTGAGTAGTTGCAATGGTTCTCGATCCAGCATTATTTACGTCAAGTCTCTTAAGAGCTTCTTTATTGCGCACGGTTCTATCCATCGCAATAAATCTCATATTGACTTGATATAGCCCTGGATAGCCATCGACAGTTGAAACATCAACACTTTCAATCATCACTTCATTAACACCGAGCATACGTGTTATATCAGTATTGATTCTTAATGGGCAACAAGACAGAATGAGCCTATAATTTCGCATATACTCTGCACAAAGTTTAGGCAAAAGATTGAGCGCAGAAACCACACTTTCGTCTTGTGTTTGTAGAGATAATTCGATAACAGTATCTTGTCCACCTAAATATTGTGGCGCATACCCGTCAATAGCTTTAAGATATGTATTAGTCAGATTATTATTGAATGAAGCAGAGACATTGGTTACTATAGCCGAATCCATTATAGTATCATTTGGATACTTGATAAACTTAAATGAATCCTCAGTATCAAGATCTACATCTTCTTTTATATCCATGACAGTAGACTGCATAGTGTCTGAAGGAAGTTCGAATGGACGCTCGTTTGTATAATAATTGAAGCAATATTCAATAACTTTATAAGCATTGCTATTTTTGATATTTGATGTGACAGTTTTGTCTTTATTCTTTTCCATAAATGGAATAACAAAGTAACCATCATCATTAAAATAATTGGTATAATTTGTTTCTATATCTATAGACAGATTTTTTAAGAAATTTATTATATTGTAAGTGTTTGTTTCTTTAGCCTTATTGATAACAAATTTAATATTATTATTATCTATATCAAAATTGCTTATAATATTACTTGCAATTAAATTCGAAAAATCAAATCTTTGTTCGGCTATCTTATTTACATCGAAATTAAAAGGTATATATCTATTATTAAAATACCAATATACATTATAATTGTCTTGTCTGAAATTTCTTGTAAATACAGACTTTAAAAATTGGTTTGCTTTTGTGAGTTGATAAACGTATCCATTTTCATAATATGTATCATTTTTATTAAAAGAGGATACGAATGAGCTATAATCAGTTATCTCAACTCTTGTTTCAGAGTCCTGAATAAGATCAGCATTAACAAATAAATGATTGCCATTACTATTTGTAGGACCGTCATTTAAAAAATCTACAAAGTTTTGATATTCGTCAGACAGGATAAAATCATTTAATGCAGGATATAGTTTACCTAATTCCGCAGCCCACTCTTTTACATCATCAGTAACTTTATACTGCGTTTTGATAGGCTGACTTATAGATTCCATTTTAACTTGTAGAAGTCTATTAAGATGGTCTGAATCAGGTATATAGAATTCTATTCCTGATCCTTCAAAAGACATAGGTTGTAAAGCAGTCTTGTTACCATAAGTACAATTCAAATACTCTTTAGAATCGAATGGGTATCTTGCCGCAACTTCTCCTCTATACAATGGTTTCTGATAATAATATCTCAGAGCATCATAATCGATACACTTCTCAAATAAATTGCTATACATAAGCGTATCTGCTGATTCACTGCCGTTATAAGGTATCTCAGTCATGTATGCATGATAGTTGAATTCTCTTAATTGGAGATTTGCTGAGATACATTTTGGATAGCCTGGTACAGTAGATATATAGAGGTTAGATAATGCGACAGCATCTATATTTAGTGTATCGTTGATATAAGTATTAGTTATAGGCATGAATGGGCACAGCTTAAACATAGATATAAGCGCACGAAGACCATTCATATAATACTTAATAGTCTCACCAGTAGGAGCAAGAGTATGCTCATCAAGCCTATGAGTCTCGCCATTTTCTGTGACCGGCACTTCAATCTCAACACCATTTATTCCACTATCCTCTGTGAAATACAATGTCATTTCAAGAATGCGCTCACTCTGAGGTGTTTCTTTCATCGCTGATCCACGTGAACGAATAAGCGGCACAGATTCTGCACTATTTCTTGTGACACATCTGATAGATGTAGGAGGGATTATGCACGCATAATCTCCAATCATTACAGTCCAATCTTTCAACTCAGTATCAAAGTCAAAACCAAGAATCTGTTTCTGAATTTCTCTCTGTCTTGTGATGCTATCAAAAGAAGCATTATCAAGAAGATCTTCTATTCTCTGCTTGTTATTATTATAAGTCCATACCTTAAAAGCACTTGAAGCAAAATTATAGTTGGCAACATGAGTAGGGCTATAACTATTAAATGAAAGCTCAAGAGCATTATTTATGATACCATTCGGACCATAATAATAAAGCAGATACTTAGTGACATTGATCCATTGGTCTCCGATCTTTTCTTGGATCTCTTCTGGAAGTCCAGGAATCTTTGTTTTAACATAAAGGCATCCAAGAAAACGTCCGTAACCATCCTGACCAAAATTAGAGAAGCCAGCGTATTTTGGTCCGCTGTTCTCAGAATACAATCCGCCTATATATCTTTTCAGAGTGCCAATCAGAGAGTCATCATATTGGTCATAAGTAGTTGGATAATCGCCAGATTTGTTGTTAAGCATATTATGGTCGAGCATCATGACGACTTCATTATCGCCTATAAGGTCGATCATTCTCTGTGTCATCTCATGGCTTATTTTATTGTCATTCGCATCAGCAGTCTTATAAAGATACTTACGTACAGTGATAGTGTCATAAGATATATTGCCGTTCTCATCTTCAATAGGACCGAATTTTTCTTCTGACTCATTTGTAAGCTGACACCAATATTTCGTACCATCTATCGTCTTCTGAATAAAATACATCGTATCAGATATATAGTCTTCAGACAATTCATCATACAAGAAGTTTTCTCTGCTGTCTTTTATATCACTCTTGGTAAAGTGTTTTGCAATGGAATCTACTTTGTCAGCTTCGATAAGCTTATACTTATATGTCTCAGGCGCGTTGACGCCGACGAAACGTACACCGACTTGAGCATTGTTTCCAAAGCTTGCGCTGGCATAAGTAAGGTATTCTTTAATAGTAAAGAGATTATCATTATAAGAAACCATTGCATTATTGTCATCTATATCAGACAATGGAAAATACACGGTATCAGAGTCGAAGTTACCGAGATATTCACCAGTTAAAATTGGCTTACCTTTAACTATAATAACATTGTCATCACTGTAAAAACCGGGATTCTCAGAATATGGTTTTTCAATGAAATACAGCATTTTAGTAAAGTCGCCATCATAATTTATTTTCTTTTCAAGTTCATAAGGCAATTCAGTGGACTTGAAATCATTTGTTGTTGGAAGAACAAAATTAGAGGGATCTATTTTATTGTAATTGTGACTATACAAATATGAAAGTATAGATTTTTCTGCCATCTTTAATAATATCCTCTCGTAAGGTTAGTATACAAATATTATTACTCTTGATATTCTGAATAATATAGTAAAAAGGCGGCGAATGACCGCCGCCTTTTATTTTATATGAGCCTATTTAGTATACCTTCTACATAAGCATCATTATCCTGTTGAGATGAATAAGAGAATTTTCTATTCATTGTAAATGAATAATTGCTAGAAGAATAACTCTGTTGTGTAGCCTGTGCCACTTTTTTCTCTGCATCATAATAACTTCCGTTGGTAGATGCTCTCATATTAACTACATATCCTCTATTCTGTCCCTGAGGCATATCCATCGGTGGCATCATAGGATTTACTGTGCCGGTCTCATAATTATAATTGTCATATCTATAAGCATCTTTCGGGACAGCAGTCTGAGCGTCTTCTTGTGGAGCACGAGAGGGATTGCCACCTATAATACCGACAGCAAATATCGAAGCGGCTATACCAACAGCACCAAGAGCAATATTTTTACTTACAGAATTCTTAATAGTCTGAGACACAGCTCTGGCAGCACTTCCAGTGGCAGCATGAGTAGAACCAGACGATGCTGTCTCAGTCATCACTTTAGCAGCGGTGTAAGCATAATCAGCATTTTCTTTAATAGCTGCATTATTGGATGATGCGGCAGAATCAGATATTTTATAAGCAATATCTCTTACAAATGAACCATCACTGGATTCTATTGGTGTAGAATACTTCATACTATACTGGAATGACCTATTGTCAGCAGTAGAAGTTTCTCTCATGACAGAAAGAGTGAGATCAATTGCGGCTTTTCTTTTGTCTCCTTGAGTTGCTTCTTCAAGATTAAGCGTTCTTTTAAGATATTGAGCTAAATATGTGTTTTGCTTAAAAGCATTATCAATATAATCATCATATTTGGAACCAATAGCTCTGTCTATGACTTCGTGTAAATTTTCTTGACCTTTATCTCGAACAGAAGCACTATTGCCAGTAAGCATATCCCTCATGCCATCAAGCATATCTGATACTGTACTTACCTGATCAGAGGATTTGACAGTATTCTTAGCGTTAATGACATTCTCGATAAGGTCTCCACGTTCTCTATTGATAAGCTCATTAGCGGCATGGTATCTTATGAAGTCATCACTGCCGACATCAAATTCTTTTGCTCTTAACAATGAATATTGATCACCAATACTCGTGAAGTTAGCAACAGCGTTATTGATGTAACCGACTTTCGCTTTTGAAGACTGTGCGACTTCTGCAATAAGTGCATCGTCCATACGTCGTCTGTCAACAAACAACTTCTTCATTTCAGAGAAGTCGCCTGATGTTGCTGCTTTGGTTTCAAATACTTTATCTAACGCAACGCCACTTTTTTCTGATTCGTCTTTTGCTTGTTTAAAAAAGTCTTCAAATTCTGCTAACCTTGAGCTGCTACTATACTCTGCATAAACATTTTCAAACTCATCGGCATCGGCTATATTACTATATGCTGTACCAAATGCAGAACGTTTAGCTAATGCTTCTGATGGATTAGTTTGTTTATCAGCAGATTTATGCTCTGGCATAACATTACGTCTTGCTTGAATTCTTTGTCCAAGGTTCATTTCGCTATCTTGCATTTGGTCACTAACGACTCTCTTAGAAGTAGTATAGAATTCAACTTTATCCGAGTCGTTATCATTCTTCATCTTTTTCTGAGACCATTCAGCTACAAATGCAGTATTGTCTTGGACGCCATTTTCAGTAGTATAAATTCTTGCAGACATAACGCTCTGATCATGAACGGTTGGAAATCTTTGCATAAACATAGTAATGCCCTCTCGCTGAGACGAAAGTTTCATTATGTCTTTATTCGAAGCACCTTCTCCAAGCTCACCAATAAGTTTTTGATAATACTCATTATTGTCTTTCTTAAGCATTTCAACATACTGATCTGCTTGATCGAATAGCCCCATATCTTCAGCAGATTTTGTATTGATAACCGCGAAATCAACAAGATTACCTTTACGTATCTGTTCTGTCAGAGCTGTTCCGTCATAAGTAAAGTTCTTATCAAGCTTCTCCCAGTTGGCAGTCTGTGTTTCAAGCATTGCACTTATATCAGCACGGAAATTCTTAAACTCACTGTTTATTGAATTCTTGCCAGTTACAATGATTTCTTCTTGCTGTTTGATAATGCTGTTTTTATAATTGATCATGTTTTGCTTAGTCTGTTCAATCATCTGATCTCTGGTGAGCTTACTATTGCTGCCAAAGTATGCAGATCGTTCTTCAAGACTAAGCGTATCATTTTGAAGTTTTTCTAAAATAGTGGCACTTCGTTGTAATGAGTCAAGTGATTTCTGGTATTTATTTTTTATTGCAATCATATCTTCGTCATTGCCCTTGAAAAACTTAGGGTCAATACCTTTTATTGCAACGTACCTATCATTGCTGAAATCACCACCAAAACCTTCGCCAAGATCGACCACCATATCATTTACATATGGGTTATTAGGTAGCTTAGTAGCTTCTTCTTGAGCATCTCCAATAGCAGGTATTATATCAGAAGCTTTGACTACATTAAAGTCGCCATCATCAATTATCTGTTTTTGTATTACAGAATTGTGTTGATTGAAAGTGCGAATCTTACCAGTGTAATCATCAACAATATCTTTTGCCTCGGCTTTATCCAAAGACGCACGTGAATAACGAGATGATTTCATTTCATAGTCGTATCCATTAAGCATAGTTTTGCTATAATCAGAATATGCACCTGAATAAATCATCTGATCACGACCGGATTCAGCTAATTCATATTTACCATTGACTTTTGATAATACGCCTTTTCTCTCAAGTGCTTCTTGTGTTTTAGAAACAAAAGTGTCTTGACTTTTCGCGCCGATAAATGGACTTAAAGTCGCATCATTATATCTTTGTCTGCCAATTACTTCAAGTTCCTGATTAGAGACTTTTACTCCACCAAAGAATTCATCAGAGTATTTGAGTCTGATGTCTCGTTCTCTTCTTATGGCAGTATCTCTACTTATTGCACCAGATTTATATAGCTGCTCATTGTCAGATAGTTCTTTGGCAATGTGTCCTGAGAATTTACTAGCAGACCAGTCTTTTGCGGCATTGACAGAAACAGTGGTAGTTATAATGTCATTTGCTCTTTCATTTTTGGTTATCTCATCATACTTTTTAATAAGTATATCTGAATTTATTCGTTCTACTTTTTCGTCAGTGAGCTGAAGAATTCCTTTCTTAGGATCATATATTGCTTTGCCATCAAGTACACTGCTGAAGAATTTTGTGATCTCTTCATCTGAGGCGCCCTTTTCTTTAAAGTCTCTCATGATTCTTTCTGACATCAAAGCGACATTGGATTCTACGCTTTCATGCTTAAGTTCGCCTATATTGGTAAACATATGGGCGTTTTCAGCAGAAGTACCTTTAAGTATACCATGCAAAATATCCGTAGGCGAATGCATTATTCTCTTAAATACCGCAACATCAGAATCAGCCATTCCTATTTGCCTTGCAATGACATCAAAGGCATCATCACGTATAGTAACTCCAATAATAGATTCGATAATATCATTGTTACCTTTTTGCGTATTGCGATATTTATCAAGAATGTCTCGCATTTCTTTTGACGCGCCAACAGACATTGTTAATGATGTAGCATAGCTTTTCTCTTCTCCGAAACCTACTTTATTAGCAAGGCGTATATCTTCGAGCTTAAATTTCATTGTAATGCCTTTCTTCTCTTTGAGAAGTCTGGCAGCAAGTTCAGCCTGTTCATCCTGAGTTCTGCCGGTAAAGACATCTATGCCAATTTCACTTATTGCTTGAGCAACATCTTTTTCACTGATCTCTATATTATTTTCATCATAATATCTAAATGAACCAATAGCATTACGTTTAGTCTTCTCTTTTGCTCCAATCTTTAGAGTTCCTTTAGATACAGACTCATCTCTGTCAAACATGACCATTGTACTGCCCTGTTTAACATAGAACTCTTTTGAATACTTGACATCAATTGAACCATTAGAGTTTATTGTAATTTTTGGTATCATATCAATGGCGTCAATTTTCCTGGTTTTATCACCAGTAGGACCTTCTATTCTATATAGTCCTTTATTGACAACATCGATCATTTTATTATTTACATCAGATACTGGGAGAGCATTAGCGAACTCAGTTGTTATAAACGAACCATCATTCTCAAGGTTTACAGTATTGAGAATTTCAAGTGCTTTGGCATATGTGTCATCTCCATATGTCTTAGATATATCTCCAAGCTGTGCGGTAGATATTATTTTATTATATTCTTCTTGGCTAAGGTGCGCAACATCAATTCTTGCAGAGGTTACAAGACCCTTGTTTGCCAATGCTTCGTGAGCTCTTAAAGTTGAATCACTCTCTATAGTTCTGTATTCTTTAGCACCTATAGCTTTCATTTTTTCTAAATTTAATGGTATAGGAGCTTTTGCGTTCTGATAACCAGTATTACGTTTCTGGTTTAAAAAATTAGATAAAGGAGTGTCATATCGCGGCGCATTAACAACATACATACCTCTGTCCATCAGTTTTTCCTGAGTAGCAGAAGCAGATATATGTTTAATCAGGTTTTTAGTATCTGGATCACTTGTGCCTTCGGCTATTGAGTCAAATAACGAATCTGATTCAGCGGTAAACAGTTCATAGAATTCCATGCCAAGATCAGCTACTTTTTCAATTTTCTGGTCGCCGCGTGATTTCTTACCTTTAATATAAGCCGCTTTTAATTCGTCATATCTGCCTCTGTGATTTGCTCTGTATTTATTTAAGAATCCGGATGAATCTAAGCTTTCTTCATCTGTAAGAGAAAACATATGATCAGCAAGGCTAACAATATCAAGCACTCCACCAGAAACATATTTGCTTGATTCTGATTTTGAGAAAGCATCGGGAGTATCACTAAATACACTTCTCATATCATAGCTTACTTGGTTTATAAGTGTTTGCGCAGTTACATTATTTCCTCTGGCTTGTTCTCTTACAATCGAACGCTTGCTTGAACGTCTGAAACCGTCTTTTTGAAAATCAGAATGAAGAACAATTTTGCCGCCATAACCATCGAATACAGCATGGGTATTTATAATCATATCTTTTGAGCCCATTTGCCAATACGCGGTGCCATTGTCTGACATACGCATTCTTGGTAAAACAAGATCCTGCCAATCAGTCATTGGATCTCTGACTTGTACACCATGATCTGTAATCTGGAATTGGAACCCTTCATCAAGATAAGAAGATACCATATCTTCTATATAACTTCTATATTCTGTAGCAGATGTTTGTATTGCGGTAGCCTTATCTGCTATTTCTTTGGCAGAAAATCCTCTTGTCTCAAGAAAATCTTTAAACTTTGTGCCTTTGAACGGATCATCAACAAGTGCACCATATATAGCATTTACAGCCGCTGTTTTGCCATTTGTTTTCGCTGAAAAGAAGTAATTAGAGCTTTGTGTTTTTACTGTTCCACTTACTTTATAAGCATTTCTGAAAGCATCTAACATATCTTCAATTGTTTTAATAGGTCTGTTTCCTTGTTTTAAGAAAGTGCCATTGGAACTATCAGGAGAGATAAACGGAATCATTCTTTGAGTCGTTGATTTACTTCTTATTCCACTATCATTAAGTGCATCATAAATAACTGAAGATAATATGTCTCCACGACTTTGTGTTTTCAGATAATCAAGTTCTTCCTGAGAATATCCGTCTTTTATCATATCAAGCATATCATCTATAGATAACTGAGGATTGAATAAATCAGATGGAGAATAGACAGTTTTGCTTGCGCCTTTTTTCTTAAAAGTCCCCTCTCGCATTAAACCATGTTTAACGAGAGAGTTTGATATTGCAGTTATGTCATCTTTTGCAACACCATCATATGATTTTATATCAGTTAATGATGACACAAATTTCCTGAGCATATTTATGTCAGACACTTCATCAGCATAGGCAACGCCGGTCTTTTTCTTATCTGATAATCTATTTAGTTTTTCAGCAAGCTTATATCTGTCAAAATTCTGACCAAAACCTATAGTCATCGCATCACTTGTCGCACCGGGACGAGCTAATCCGGGTAAATGCAGTGTTAAAGATTCGCTATCTAAAGGCTTAATTCTACTAGATGAAACGGATGTTCTTGTTCCATCAGAAGATACGTAACTGAGACTATCAGCAAAATAATCGAGTGTCTTTTTGAATGTGGCGTCTTTATCTGTTGATCCATCTATACCGTTGCTTGCAGCGATAGTATTGAATTCATCATATAACGGAAGTAATGATTCAAGTCTTTCGCTAGCATATGCGAGTTTATCAGCAAGTTCTGGAGCATTAGATTTGCCAGCGGCAGAATATGTAACACGCATTTCTGTAGCAATTTTAGCTCTGGCGGCATTGATCTGACTAATATCACCAGTAGCTATTGCGGCAGATAATTCTTTTATTGATCCTTGATGCCCCTGATAATATAAATTAAAATCAGAAAGTGTTTTATATGGCGCATCCTCAAAAGACCTTACAGCTTTTTCGGTTGTGTGATAGTCAATTGCAGTATTCATACTATCTTTTATACGTGCTTCAGAATTGCCATATAATCCTTGTATAACCTTTTTGCCATCTTTCTCACTTACTGTGCCAATTCTTTCGAAGTCACCTAAAGTAGCATCAAAGTCACGAGGATTTAAAAATAAGTACTTAGTGCTTCCATCAATTGTTTCAGGAGAATTAGAGTCAAGAATAGGACGCATACCAATCATATGAATCTGAGAGTCACCGACATACTTATCTCCCATTATAGACTTTAACTGATCAGTCTGTTCTGGAGACAAGTTTGTAAGATCTACTATTTCATGATCGACTAATTCATATGAAAATCCTTTGCTTAATCCAATAGGATAAGCATAATCTCTTACACCACTTCTTGCTGGATTAAGTGGATCTTTATAATAACCTGTTGATGCAATAATGGTTCCATCATTACCAAGCGAGAAACCAATTGGAGAGCTAATAGTGTCATGAGTTTTATAAATGCCGCCAACTTCAAAATCATGTTTCTTGAGTTGTTTTTCTCTATATTTCAGTCCGGCAGAGAAAGACGTTCCCAATTCTGTTTCAGCAATTCTCGCAGACATCTCAGTATCTGTTGACGCAATATGTGCGACTCCACTTGGACTTTCTCCAGGGAACATCTGAGCAAAAATATTACTCTGTTGAGCTCCTCCACGAGTTTCTTTGCCAGTAATGGCGGTATGCTGTCTCCATATCTCGGTTATATCTATAAATCCGTTGGCAGGTAAATTTCCAACTAATCCGCTTGCTCTGAGGACATTATTATCATAAGCAAGTACATTTGCACCAATACCAAATGTATTCGTACCATTAATGCTATTCATGTAATCAGACAAATATGAGAGGGCTGATTCAGCATTGGAATTGTCATGCCACTGTCTCAGTTTTCTTAAACCGCTTTCAACATCACCAGCAAGTTCAGCACCAGTATGAGAATCAATCATAGATTCAATTTCTTCTCTTGATTTTTTACTTACTGTCTGAATAAGGTTCATGCCACGAAAATTAACATTTTTAACAGTGGCTTCGTTGAAGTTCAGAATCTCTTGTACAGCGACTTTTTGCTGTTCAGTAAGATCCTTGAACTTTGTTTTGCCACTCATATATCCAGATAACATATTGCGTATATCTGCCTCTTGTTTTTCATTAAGACCAATAATAGCATGAATACTTTTTTCTACATTATCTTGACCACCAAACGATGATGTGGCTTCTTTGAAATTATGGTCAAGTACACGCATAGAGATTTCGGTTATAGCCGAAAAAGTATCTTTGCCTGCCTCATTTTTTCCGGTTATAGTCTCAAGGTCAAATACAATACCAGTAAAGTTTCCTTTATTTATTGCGGCTTGCGCAGCGGATATTGTCTTGTTAAGAGTATGAAGATTTGTTCTGTATGGAGTTCTCTGATATGAGTATCTGACAGCACCATTGACAGCAGTCATCATTATATTTTTTGATGTGCTTGTCTTAGGTGTTTTCATAGCAATATCTATAAAATCAAGCATAAGAGGATTACCAGCTTTTGCGGAAGTATCTTTGAAACTTCTGTCTATTCCAAGCTGTAAAGATGAAACAGATGAACCGCCAGCAATCTTACTTAATACTTTATCATTTTTTATTAAATCTTTTATTCGTCTGATAGGGTTATCATCAATAGTATAATCATCGGACAGAATTCTTGTTATATGTGAATTATCTGATAATTTATAATTGATCCTTCCATTATATTTTTTCTTTGCCATAAAGGTAATCCTCTCTGAATAATTAGTATATAATTATTATTACTTGATTTTAGTATATTGCTCTGAAGCCCAATGCGCTGTTTATCTTATTTTTTACGTTATATGAATTTATTCTATTGATCTCAGAAAACATTTGTAATCCAGGTCTTGATGATGGAGTCAAGCTGACATCTACATTGAATAATCCCAAGCCACTTAATGTGGACATAAGATTTGCTCTTACCGCTACCGGAGAACTCTCTTCTTCATAATTAGCTATGCCTGGAGTCTGTTGTACTTCATATGAGTTTGCGTTTGATTCATAGAAACCAAAATCTGAAAGCATCATACCTTCATTCTCTATTGTCTTAATTTCTACATTATCAAGACTTACATTTGGTTTCCATCCTTGCCATAGTATATTTGGAAGATAATGATCTGCAAAATACTCTTTATTATCTTCTATCTTTGATTTGTTTTCATTCCAGACAATATCAAGAACTTTATTTTCATAGTCAGAAACTTTTGACCTGATTTCTTCACGTTTCTTTGCATCTGTCTCTTTAGCAAATTCCATAAAGAAGTCACGATGGTTCTTAGGAAGTGCTTTTAATATCTCAGACCATCCAGCATCTTTTTGTAATCCATATATAGTGGATTCAGCGGCTTTTTTATAAGCAATAGCAGCACGGGTATATTCTCCACCTTCTATTGCTATATTATCTCCGCCATATTGCAATTCAGCTATCTTATCATCAATAGTTGAAAGAAGTTCATCGCGCTCAGAATAAGATAAGAAATCATTCGATAATACTGACTCTTTTCGTTTAATCAGCTTATTGCGTAATTTTTCATTCTCTTCCTGTATATACTCCATTTGGTTGAGAATGGTATCAATATCTACGCCTTCTTCTGATTTAGCCTTACGGGCAGCTTCATTATATAATCCAGTATATTTTATATATTTGAGCCTGTCAAAATACTCTTGAAGATCCCATCGTTTTTGTGCGTCTTCTGGTACGTAATCTCCGAACATCTCGTCCTTATCAAAATAAGCATTCTTCAAAGCGGATATACCAAGACCTATGACTGCTCCTATCTTTCCTGCTTCACTTGCATCAGATCTGAAGAATTTAGTTCCGGCAGTCGCGCCTATAAGTCCTCCTGCCACTGTTGAAATAATAGGATTATCTGAATACTTATAAGCTATTGCACCAAGACCAATGACTTCACCTATATCTACTCCTATCTGAGTATACTTGGTATTCATGGTAAGTAAAGATGAAGCCAAACCGCCAGCAAAAGCCATAGGGTTAGTAAGTGCCTCTGCTGATTTCATACCAGCTTTTATAAGTCCATTGGCATCAGTTCCATCAAGATATTTTGATACTCCAAATAAGGCTACATTAGCAGCTACTGCAAGAGGAGCCATTGCCATAGTTTTTCTGATAGTAGGTTTAATGAATCCTTCTATAGGATGATTCCATGTAGAATAAGAAGTGCCATATAATTCTTCTTCCTCCCAGGCTTCCATAGGAGTATTAACTCGCAAGAATTTATTATGAATATATGGAATCGGGGCGTGAGCAATAGTTTCTGTTAAATGATTCAAAGCTGAATAGCCATCAGAATATGCCTGTACACCAATCTCGGTGTCTCTATTTATTGTACCGGCATCACTATCTACAATAGACTTTGTTATATTAGTTCCATTGTTTGAATAGTCAAATACTATAGCTTCTGTTGTTTTATTGCCAATATCTTCTTTATTGACAGTTAATTTTACGTCAGCACCAGCGGTCATAAAGTCAGATAATGATTGACCAGAATTTAAATCGACACCTGCTACAGAATATTCTTTGTCAGAACCATATAGTTTAAATGTATTATTCGAGACTTCTGAAACAATACCATTTATCTCGGTAGTATCTATAGAATAATTTTTATTATAGAATGTATGTCTTGAATTCTGTCTTTCTACTCTGTCTTCTATCTCTTTGATTTCTTTCTGTAATTCCGGATCTTGTACAGAGCGTTTTGCTATTTTATGCCACTCTTTATATTCTTGTGACCACGGAGCTATATCTGCTAAAATCTTGAATCGATCGAAACTTCCGTAGAGTCCGAAATCATCGGGGTGCAGTTCATTCAGTGTTTCATAACCAGCTCCAGGGAATCTCATATCACCTTTAGGAAGCGCCGAATAGGCGTCTCCTACGCGGAATCTGGCTGGGATCCATAATGGCATGGTGTTCTGTATATTATTGATTCTTGTGACTGAATGGTCTTCATGTGGGAAGAAACGTCTTGCTATTTCCATGACGTCTCCACCAGATCCACCTATGTTCTCATCCCAGAATCTTCCTGAGAAAGAAGACATGGCACTGGCATCAGCCATAGCATATCTTTGTTTAGGAGGAGCTACGAGATCGAGTGCGAATCCATATATACCACCAAGCTCTTTTGCGGAATACGAAGCATCATGAAGCCATTCTTCAACTGAACGTGTTTCAAGAAGGTCACTCTTGTCAAAAGTTTCTTTAGTCGGATCAAATGATGGCCCTCCTTCAGTGTATCTGTCTGTGTCTATAACAAAACCATGTGGGTCATAACCAGAGATTCTATATCCACCGGCACTTCTCTGCTTTATGGATTCATTTACAAGAGAGATCTGGTCAAGTGGAATAACTCTTGACGCAGCAAAAACTATCGGATTATTTGACGCACGCATTTTGTCAAACGCAGAAAGATCACTTTTGACAGCACCATAGTATCCAGTCATATTTGACATACTGCTATTAGCATATATAGCAGCATCGCCAACCGATTGTTCTTGTGACTGATCTATCGGAGCATAATACGCAATATCTGAACCATTATCATAGTATACATTATAATCTGGTGGCAACTCTCCTTCACCAGACACTGATTGCGCATATGGTCTTCTTAATGCTGTAACACCGTCCGGTCCGAGCTGAATATAACTATTATTATTCGCCTTACGTTGTTCCTCTTCATTGCGTTTCTTGATAAGTGCTCTTACATCAACGGTAGTTCCTTGTAGTACTTCCTGATGCATCTTCTTCTGTGGTTTAAGAAGATTTCCAACAGTAGGATTGAGAATTGCGCCCCAAGGGGTTCCTTCTTCAAACATCTTACCAGTAACAGGATATGGTCTGTCCTCATAATGCATTTCTTCAAGCCAATATGGGTCAAGAATTGCATTCAGTGTAGACAATGGATGTCTTGGAGTAGGTATCCATGAATGCTTCCATTTTTCATCAGACGAACCATAAACAGATACATCATAATAATTAGAGCTTTCTCTTCTTAAATAACTGGGAGTAAAATAAGATATTTTGCCGCCACGGAATTCAGATGAAGAACCAAACGACCACCAACGTCCAGATCTTACCGGGCTATATCCACTTTCATACCATTCTTTGCGCTCGTCATATCCCTGATACTCCTGTTCATTAGACCAATATGAAAAAGCTGGATTAGACACAGAAGCGTCTCTTAATGCTCCACTTAATCCGGCAGCATCAGTTATTCTTCTTACTCCAAGATCAACATTAGCTATACCAGACAAAAATGTTTCTTTAAGTCCGGAACCAGTAAAATTATTTGACTCAAAGTCAAGATAACTGAGTCCATATAATAGTCCTGCGGCAGGCAAAACTCTTTTAAGCATAATATTGCTTGCAAGAGATACAGTGCTTTTATAAGCGTCAGCGGAGAAACCTAAGCCATATTGTTCGAATCCACTTAATAGTCTGTCAGTGAAAAAGAATGGAGCAAATGTCGCAGAGGTCATATCTTCCGCATTACCAGAACCAGCTATAAATTGCTTGCCGAATCTCTTTGCGTTATCTTTAAGTTTTTCGGTATCATTGAGATTTTTTATAATATCTAATGGAGATACGCCATTTGGAACAAATATATTATCAGAATACTCGTTAGTATAATAAGACTTATCATTGAATCCATTCTGCAATAAAGATACATTATCATTAACAAGCTCACGCAGTGTATCCTTTGCACCAGAATCCTTTTGAATAAGAGCGTCTACATTCATCATGGAGTATTCGTATAGCTCAGAGATATTATCTATATCTCTAATGTCTTTTTTAGCACTTTCAAATGTAGCACTATATAATGATGAATAGAAAGAACCAAGGGCCTTTTTAGCGGAATCTGTACCTTGTCCTATTGCGTCTTGAATATAAGATCCTTTATCAATTATGGAGTCTTCTCCACTTATTTTTAAGAACGCTTCATCTGTCAGAGCTCTGCGCAGTATACTATAAGCATCAGTTGAAGAATCTTGTCCCGGAATATAATTTGAGTTCACATGATTTGCGCTTAAATATTTAGCTGGATCTGATGCAAGCAACTTCAACTCTTTACTAAAATCAGAAGAACTGAGTCTGAAATCCCTATTGGAGCTAAGATCAATTAAATCGGAAATCATAGACTCGTTATCTTCAGATAAGATATTAAGGACACTACGAAGATGTTTGACATTATCAGATGGATCTGTAATAGAACCGAGTGAATTGTATAGTTTTGACGCCGATGTTCTATCGAGCGCAGAATATCCATTCTTCAGTATCTTATTGATGTCAGAATACTGAGCGTAAAGATCTTCTATATCTTCATAAGATGTAATAGATGCGAGAGTAGAAGACAAATCTCCATCAAAAACAGTCTTGGCTTCATTCCTGCCATATCTTGGGTCAGAGAATTTAGCAAATTTCGCGACCAATGCTTCAACAGGATTCATCTTATTAGATTCGTGGAAATCTAATATACCACCTCTTGATCTACCAGTATCAAAATCTGCGCCAAACATTTTTGTAAGACTTTTTCCTGCTACACTATTCTTTTGAACAGTTTTGATTCTGCCAGATAAATCAGTAAGCTCTTCAAAGATATTGTCATCATTGACTGCATTTATATTAAATTTAAATGCTTTACCATTGATGTCTAAAAATGTATCGGTAAGTAATGTGCTATCAGATTCTTTGTTTATAAGCTTTTCAAGGATAGGATTGAATGAACCAGAAAAAGAAATGTTTACGGGCTTCGTTTGTTTGTTGATAATCTCATCTATTTTGAGAACTTTTGAGACAATGGTCTCATCATAAAAGCTTTTTGCTTTACGTACCATTGAATCAATGGCACCATAGCTATGTAATTTGCCATCAGCACTTTCTCTTAAAGAAGCGTCCCAATATAAATCTCCGAATCTTTCACCATCTTTAGAATTAAGCAGGTCGGATAATTCGCCTATGGCATCATCCATTTGCCTGGAACTTTCTAATGATCCGTCTTTGTATTTTTTAACTACTTCTCGTACTGTCAGTGGAGTGCTGTCAAGAATGTCTTCTGCAAATTGATTAGAAGACTTTTTAACTCTCTTCGAGCCATATTTCTTTTCAAGGGCATCTATATCGTATAGTTTCTTTTTAAACTCATCTTCTATTTTTTCAGTTCGTCTATGAAAGGTCCCATCTCTGAGTTCATTATCAAACTTCTGTACAGATTTTAATGAGCCATTATAATAACCGTCATCATCGAGTTTATTGAATCTTCTTGCTATCTCTATTGCTTCGTTTGTTATAGTGTCTATCTCATCATTTTCGAATAATCCATTCGCTCCAAGCTTTTTTGCGGCATTCGTTCTGAACTTGAAAAGATTATCGGTCGATGGATTATAAAGCATTTTTGAATCTTTGCGCAGCAACGAATTGATAGCTGAAAATTGTCTTTTATTTATCTCAGTCTGATCTTTTTTCTTGAATCTGTCTGCAAGCTCATTTATGGCATCAGTGAGAACATCGTTTTTATATAAATTTGTAGCTGTTGCTTTTGATCTTGAACCACTAAGAAAAACTCTTCCAAGAGAATTTTCAGAAGTCAATGGATTGTATTTAGCAGAATAGTTGTCATATGACTCACTGAACTTCTTTACAGCCTTTTTTACATCGTATATGTCAATACCTTTTGATGATCTTTTCTTGAGTTCAACAGCAGATTCACTAAGTGCGTGATACGCCCGATTCAAAGTATCTGACATAAATGATGGATTATATCTGTTTAGTGCGGCAGTAGTAATACCTATAGCTGCGGCTGCTCCAGCTATTACAGGAATTGAATCAAGCGGACCACTTGTCCGTCTTTTTGTTTTATGTTGATCCTTTTTTCTTCTAGCCATAAAATAAACCTAATAAAGGGTCTGCTATTTAACATAGCAAACCCTTTTTATATCTTAACTTCTAGACGGGTTTGCCCAGTCTATTTCGGGAAACTTAGCCTGTTTTTCAGCAAGCTCTTCTTTAGTAAGTCCTGTAATCTGAGATGTTTCTACAGTATGCGTTTCGTCTTGTTCATCACTCTTATTGAACAGATCTTCTATGTCCATAGCATTTGTAAGTCCACGGAGATTAACAAGTTTCCATTCAGCACGTGTAAAGTATTTAATGGTTCGATCCCATCCCCAATTTTCGATTTCCTCTATATCATAATTTGGGAATGCCTCATTGATTATGCATGTGATATTATTATTTATAGTAGCCATTTCATCACGATAGTATTCTATCATATTGATAACAGCTTCTTTAGATAAGTATGAATCCTGTTTTATCTTATTGGCAAGCTCTGTTGGAAGTCCTGCCGCGCATTGACTGAAGTCATAGTTTTCAGGATACACAACACAAGTGGCGCAAATCAAATCTTCTTTCTGCAAAGCATTCAGATCATCACGTTTGCATATATCACACCAATCACGTCTTCCAATTGGCTTATAAATAAATACTTCGCCCTGAATAGAAGTGATGAATATATCACGATACTTATCCTGTAGATCACTTATAAGTTGAGATACATCAATAGATTCATCTCTGTCTTTATTGGAATTATTTATCTTCATCTAAGTCATCCTCATTGTCTGTGATTACATCATCAGCATTTTCAACTTCAGTTGTTTTAGGATACATATCTGCAAATCCACTCTTATAAATAATTTCATCAGAAAGAATAGCTGCAATACCGGCACTGTCATCCATAAGCTCTATAGCATTTTCAGGATATAGGATACCTATCTTACAAAACAGATATTGCTTTTCAAACATATCCAGCTTTGAATTAGTACTGAATTTTTCAAAAGCACACTTAGAATACTCCGCTCTGTTTATTCTACGCCAGATAAACGTAGTATCATCAATAACAGTACGATAGATCTTCTTATATTTATCTTTCCAGTATGCTATTTTTTCAGCAAGATCCATACCCTTAGTTGCTATTTTTTCCTTCTCGACGGTAGGGAGATCATCCTCTATTTTAATCTCAGTGTCTTGCGTAGTCTCTTTTACTTCATTTGCTTTTGTATTCTCAGTGTTGTTATTTATACTATTTAAACGCATATTAAATTCTCCAATTTTTTATGTATTTTATTTATATGTTATTTGTATCTCTGTAGTAAGATTGCGGCGATCCTCTTCTTTATCTACAGGATAATCAACGGATACAGTTACAATAGGAATGTCATTTACCATACTCATCTTATATAGATATGTAGCTATCATATAATTGAATCCGTTACGATAAGCACTTTTATTTGTAGAAACATGAGCCTTGAAATAATTATTTTCCTCATCATAAGTCATTATGAGATTATATGATGAGTTGAATATAATATTTACATTGGCATCTTTTAATTCGATAATATCTTTATTATTATTTATTATCTTGCAGATTATATCATAACTGCCACTATTATATTTTGCTATTACACTGTCAATAGTAGGGTCATCCTTGATTACAACTGTTTCGTCTATATCTTCAGAAACCTGATTATTAGTAGGAACATCAAAATCAATATCTCTGGCATAGAATGTATATTGTTCTGCTATGGGTGCGCCGCCATTTTCACCGGCTGTACCGAACTGTTGCTCACATGACATAAGGTGTACACCTTTAAGAATAACAGTAGTGGACAAGCTTACAACCTGATCGCCTTCAATTATATTATTTGTTCCATATGGTATAACAATATCGAAGCATTTATCCCACATTGGTGCTTTGACACTTTTACTTACAGTAGGGTTATTGCAAGTCTTACTGATTTTGGGAAGTGTCGCGCCACTATTTACGTTACTCAATGCATTCATAACCTCATATAGATAACTTGATTTAGTAAAGTTAATTATAAAAGATCCTTGTATTATGCGTGACCCCTGAGCAAACACATCAGTTACATATGAATTATAACCCATGATTGGTATAGTATTCTGAGCGACAGAAAAGTTTATATACTGTGCTTCGTCTATGTAAACATCACCAAAATATATTCTTGCTTCAACGGCGGCGAAATGTCTTGCTTTAACTAATCCAGATAGATTATTTTCTGCTAATGTACTATTATTGCTATTAACAATATTAGTATACATAGCTTTGCTGCCAAGACGAATATTATGCTGATTATAAGTGTTAATTGTATTCATCTGTAGCACCTCTTCTGTCAACCATCTTCATTTGCAAGCATGAACACACTTCATTCTTATCTTTATTCAAATCATAATAATAGTAGACAGTATATTTTGACATGAATTTCTCTGGCTTATCATTATATATATTTATAAAATCATTGACAGCAGTAGCATATGGTTTATTGCTGTTATATAATTCAGAAACCTTTGATACACAGTACACATTGTCTGATACAGCTATTTTATCAAGCCCATTTAACTGAGCCATTAAATTATTTTCTACTGCTTGAATGCTTTCAATGAAATGGTCAATATCACTTTGATAACACGCTCCCTCGGTTAATAGATATTCTGACATCAGGATAGCTTGAGCGGAGAATGACATCTCTCTACTTGTATTTTGCAAAACATTGAATAAGTCAATTAAAATAGCTTGATCTTTATGATATAATTGACTCATAATTGTATACCTCATAGACTCATCATTAAAAATATCAGTATTATACCTGAATTTAAATAAGTGAGATACAGACTGTTCAGCAAAAGAAGATGAATCACCAGATTGTCTGCCAGAATATATAATATACTCGGTATTGATTGCAAAAGAGGTTATTGGTACTAATGTGTATCCTAAATCATTTATATTATATGCTTCTGTATTGTTTGTGTTGCTGTTCTTAATATATAATTTGTTATGACCATATATAGACGAACACAATGACCTGATTTTGAAATAAAAATGCCTATCTAATGGATTATCATTTGCAGTAGAATCGGTATAAACTATATTTTCGATTACTGGTCTGTATCCTCTGTCTTCGTCATGAATATAAATCTGAATCTCATCAGTTTGAAGATCAGTTATATTTTCTTTGAAATACGCTTTATATAATCCATTTTCAAGACGCAATACTTTATTGTATACATTAGAGTTGCTTGATGGTATAGGATATTCTCTATATGATTGATCTTGGGAATTTACGTCTTTTATATACAAAATGCCATCATTTAATCTTACATTACTTTGAACGCTATTTTTAGTGATACGTATAAGACTTGTGCTGTTCAGATAGTCATGACTTATATGTTCAATGGATATTGTATCAAGTAGGTTATAATCTTTAGATACGCTGACTTGCGGCGCATTATCTTCTATCTCTCCATCGTCTTCTTCATATTTGAAAGACGGATCATCGCTTCTTAAGTAATCAATATCAAGTGCCACGAATTGATAAGTGTTTTCAGTATAAATGTCACTTATTGACATTACTTGTCCTTCATTTACAAGCTGAATATTATATATAGCTATTTTAGCTCTATTACCATATTCGTTGGCAAGTGTTATTGTAACATCGAATGGAGGTAGTTCATCAGAAAGAATATGACGCTCTTGTGTAAACGACTTATATTTATCATATAATGCGGTATACGCATTATTCTTATATGTATTGTCTTTTTTAGCGAACTGTTCAGCCATATGATACATCATATGCTTATCAAATACAGCGAAGACAAGAGTACCGGCAATAGTTCTTGGACCTTGTGTATATTCTTTTGGATTTACATTTCCAATAGCACGTACTGCTCTTCTATCCATATGTAATGAATAGCTTATTGTTTGCAATGTTCCAAGTACTATATTCTCACCTAAGATATTGCAAGTAGCGACCATATCAGATCCAGAGAATGAAGTATATGTCCTTGTAAAATCTTCAATTGCCAAGTTATGTCCTCCTTTTTCAGAAAATTCATTTGCTTATATTATTACTTGAAAAATAAGCATGATATAAACAAAAAAGGAGCCGCGATTGCGGCCCCCGAAATATATTTTAGTCAGCGTTAGCTGCACCAGTTAATTTGTGCGAGTTAGATAATTCGCCAGTACCCTGCATATCCTTCTGCATGTAACCAATTCTGCGAGCAATAAACGTATATGCCTTTTCACTGGTAACAGTGTCAATAGAATAGCCAGAACCTTCATTAAGTAACTCAACGCCATAAAGCGTAGTAACTGCTCTCTGACCATACTCATTAGCAAAAGTGATTGTAATGTCGAATGGAAGAATTTCATCCGCATATGCAATCTCTGCCTGTGTATCTACGAGATCAGCAGTAGTAGTAACGTTTGCGAGTCCATTAGGATCATCATCAGTATTAGACATGATACGATCCCACTCATCAACAGAGTTATAAGGAGTATAACCGTGCTTAGATGAATTTGCTTTGAACTTCTGTAATTTATTGAGCTGATTGTTTCTCTTGAACTCTTCGATCAGTGCATCACGATCAAAGACAGTAAATACGAGAGTACCAGCGATGCCGCGCTTGCCCCTAGAAAATGAGCGTGGTTCAGGAGAACCGAGACAATAAATTGGAGCTTTTTCCTTTTTATTCTAATAAGATCGCTACATCTTATTACGCTACACTGAGTAGCTGCACACCGATTAAGATGTGAGTAGACTATTTCTTCACCCTTAGCTTTACCTATTAGGGGCGACCCATTTCTTCTGCCAATAGCTTGCAGCTTTACGGATTTTCCAATCCATAGTCGTTTGACCATATCATTTCTGACTTGGAGACCAAACACGCCTTTTTATGTACTTAGGTTCTCACCATATACAATCTTTGTTGTTGTTTCTGAATTTCTTCACATTCATAAGAGTTTCTGATTCTATCTCTTATTGTAGTAACAAAGCTTTTAGCGATTACTGGTTTTAAGGTCGTGTCCTGCATACATTACTGTATACACGGAGAATTTGATGAAGATAAGTACGATAAATATATATCATGTTTTCTTTGGAAATATAAGTTAGAATCTTTATATAACCAAGTTAATATCTCTAATGCACGTTTTCCAGAAACTGATAATTTATAACATGAATGAGAGTCATATAAATCAATAATTGTTAGATCAGTTATATCAATCGGGATGAATTTTTGTATTGACGAAATCATTGATTTTGATCCAAGAAATTGAAGGTGCAATCTATTATTGCTTCTTTCAGTATAAATACTTCCATCTCCATCCATTATACCACGAATATAGTCTTTATTATATTTCGTCGGCATATTAGTTGGGAAACATATACTAGTTGTTTTGTTTTTATATGGAATTCCTTTACTAATAAGGTCTTCAATTATTTTTACATTACTTATACTTAATTTATATGTATTTTTAACTTTGTTATATATAAGCGGTTTATTAGTTTCTAATAAAGAACATATTTTATTCAGAATATCAATGTCACTTGCTGATAATTCAAGTTCAAGAGAATTAGAATTATTCTTAGACGAATGATACCTTAGATGCCCATCTGCTGCAATCAATCCAATTATATATGCAACATTTTCATTCCACTCTGAAAAGAAATTATAATTTAAATAATATTTGTCTTGAGATTTACGTTGTAAATTGAAGAATGACGAACCTCTTTGAAAAATAGATAACCAAGAACGATTGGGTAGCATTCTCATCAAATATTCTTTTGGAGCATATTCAAAGTGTTGAATTATGATTTGATCTTCTTCGCTTGTCCAATAAAAGCCATATGACTTTTTAGATATACCAATCTTATGGATCTTAGTAGCTATTGCAGAATATGATACATTAAAATGTTTAGCAAGTTCTTCAATGCTCATATTTTTTATATTATCTTTTAGAAACTGTATGTCTTGTTCCGACCAATATTTTCTTTTTTGCATGATATTCTCCTGAATAGTATTTGTAAAAATATTACTATTCAGGATATTATCATATTCACTTCGTTTCTCTTGAAACTGAATAAGTTATAGCTTGAAGTTCACCAATTACAATACCATTAAATGATGCTACAATATCCGCACCAGAGAATGAAGTATATGTTTTGGTGTACTCTTCAACCGAAGTATTATCAAATGCCATTATATTTTACCTCTTAACTTCTTATATAGAATCCTTAATAGTGATTCTATTACGGATCTGACGGATTTCATAGTAAGGAACAATAACATAGTCAATATCGATTATGCCAAGAACCTGTTGTGCATCATCCGATGTAACTTCGAAGTCATAGTCCTTAATAAGAGTTCCGATAAGCTTCTGAAGAACAGAGTTGACAGCGGTCTTGATCGAGTTACGTTTAGCAAGCGTATTAACCTGACCAATAAACGGCTCACAAGCATTTCTGATAACGGTCTCGACGCAACCAATGATTCTGGTGGTGCTGAGTCTCTTATACTCAGAAGTATTAGGAGCCATTGTAATACCGTCAGTAACAACTATGCCCTTAGTAAAGGAATTCTTAAATGTGACAAATCCCTTTTCAGTGAGCTTGACAAGCTGATAATTTGTAAGCTCGAAAGCAAGAGTGTTGATATCAATGGGCTGATTAGTAGAAGACTGCTCAATAGGAAGTGCTGAAATCATACCAGCATAACCACAAGCACCATTAGAGATGTACTTATAACCATCAGTAGTGGTGATATAATAGCCGCCAAATGTCATCGAAATATTGCGTCCGATTGAGTAAGGCACATTATCCTTATCAAGCATATATCTACCATTATTACGCTTTGCATACAGATCAAAATCAGTAGCGCAAGCCTTATCAACAATAGTAGCTATACCACTAATCGAGGTATCATTGATCTTACGATAACCGATAATACCATGAGTGGTTGCGGTCTTAAGCGAAGTATATGTACAATGCTGTGCGAGCTGTCTTGCAAGGTTATCAGTGGTCTTATAAGGAATGTACTTAGTAGTATCAAAAATCTCTGTTGCAAACTGCCCAGCTTCAGTAGTCTGGTCACTTACCTTAGCAGCGTCACTATTAAGATACTCATTTATATATGACTCGAAACCATCAGCATACTCGAACTTGAAGAACTTGCCAAGATCACTTGCCGCGAGATTCGATACGAATAACTCGTATGTGCTTGACTCAGCATATCTCGAAGTGACAATAATCTTATGAGCCTGTCCATCACCAACGACGGCGGGAACACAATAGAATCCATTGCCTTCAGACGAAAGAACCTGAGCTACAGAACCAAGGATAGTAATACCGGCATCAGCGTCAAACTTAGCAACATAAGTACCAGCATCGAAGCTTACGAGGAAATACTCCTTGCCATTCTCGCTGATCGCCTCACCAAGATAAGTACTATGGTCAATAGTAGAAACTGTAGCAGTCTTACCATCATCACCAGTAGTATAAGTAACCTTGAGAAGCTTCTTATTGATGTCATCAAAGAAGTATTCGCCATCAAAAGCAGCGTCTAAGTTATCAATAGTAGTCTGTGCGCCATCCTTATTGATATAGATCTTATAAGCATCTGTATCAAGTACGGCATAGAGAACGCCATCCTTAACAGAAGTAGCTTTATCAGCTTCAACGATGTTAATTGCCTTTGCAGCATGAGTCGATGCACAATCAGTCTTAGTAACTTCATCAATAGTATCGTCTTCAACTATCTTGAAATCAAATGAGAACTTATTATCTTCGCTGATGTCAGACTGCTCATCAACGATAGGAGTGATTCTGATTGCCTTCTTATTAGCGTCAGTAGTAATATACTGAACATCACCGGGAACCTTTGTAAGGAATTCATCCTTAGAAGGAAGTTTTGCATCCATGCTTTCAACAGCAGATGTGTGTGCAAGAACACGATAATCGGCTGGAACATTCTGAAGCATTGAATAGAGACCATCAGAAATTGCTACGATTCTATTCTGATTGGACTCAGGAGTTTCTCTGACAACATAATCCTTAGCAGTAGGATTCTCAATGTCAGGATTCTTGAGCTCAATATGGGCAGTGGTTGCGTAACCAGAACCAAGTGCTTTATAAAGATCAAAACCTGAAATATCTACTTGCTCATAATCGGTATCATCGATACCATAAACAAGCGAAACATTCTCAGAGTTTTTGATAAAGTCAAACTTCGAGGTTGTAGCAACAGAAGTAAAGATGCTTCTCAGTGCGTCATATTCACCAGCAATAGGATAAGCCGCGTTGATGTCAGTGTTTACCTTCAGAGTCTTATATGTAGGAACATTGGTATGCTTAACCCACATAGGACTTGCCGAAGACAGCTTATTATCAACGATAGTGATTGCATCGCAAAGGTTCTTATCTCTGCCAATAAAATATACACCATCAAAAATAGAACCAATAGGAAGATTGCGTGCTTCTGGATCAACAGAAGTAACATCTACACCATCTTTGATAATGCTGAGCCTGAGAACATTGTTTAACTGATAGGTGTTAAACAGATTGATGAGCTCAGAGATTTTTGTATCAACGGTATAACCATATGTATTCTTAAGATCAAGAACGGTCTCAATCATCGAATAAGCAGAATCTACAACGCCATTCATCTTTTCATAAATGGTAGCTCTGTCTGCTGGCTTGTAATAAACAAGCTTTAGATCAGCACCATTATTGATAAAGCGAATGTACATATTCTTGCATTCATTGGATGGATAAGCACCTGATACACGAAGCTTGTATCCAAAGTCGGGAGCAAGTTCGAAATCCTTATAAATATTCTTACCAGCTATACGGCAAGCGTAAATAGCGCGGCAACCCTTATCATAAACATCCTGAATTCCGGTAACCAGCGAAGCCTCTTTGTGAGTAGATGCGTCATAAGTATTACCGTAAACATATAAAGCGTGCTCCGGGCTATAAATCTTCATCACTTGATTTATAGGACCAGTAAACGCTGTACCAAGAACGAGAACAGTTGATGTATTGCCCCAAGCAGTGGTGTAATAACCAACGTTATAATCCTGCTGGATTTCAGTCAGTACGCCAGGCAGTACTTCGTCTTGGAAAAATAAAGAAGTGGTTTGTGCCATTAAAGGCTCCTCCTAAATTTTATTATAATTTAATTTTATCTTTGCGTATTGTTGTTTTCATGATAAACTTTTAGGGTATCATCGTCAGTCACATTATTGATTATTACATCATCAATGATTCTGCCAACATTATTATACAGGTGTTCAATGTGCACAGTATATCTGATATTTCTAACAGATATAACCTGTCTGAATAAATCATAGTTTGAATCAGATATTTCTTCTTTGAAATATAATTCAGCTACACCATTTCTCTTGAAATATCCTGCATATTTTATCATCATGCTTTCAAAGTTACTCATTACTTCTTCAGCTAAATCATATACACTTGCAAATATGTTGAATTGCACTACACAGTTATATTTTTGCGCATATACATTTCCAGCTAAATTATTGTCTTGATCTTTTACTACATCTCTTATACGTGGTTTAATTTCACCCATTGGTATACGAGATATGGTCTGATAAGTTATAATAGGATTATCTAAAACAATTTGAGGGTCAGTAACTCTGTACTTAAACCTATCACTATTAAATTCGATATTATATCTTGCAAGATCAAGACGTGTAACTTTTTGAACCATTTTGATAAAGTCAAAACACGAACAGCCTTTGTCAGATCTTTGCCTTGTTGTATTGGCAATTATCTCATTTGTTTTACCATCAATATAATGCTGTTTATGAATCTCTTTATTGTCAAGCAGTAGTTCTAATTCATCGATTTTTTCTTCCATCTTTATCTTCAAACCTCAATAAACAGCTTATATTTTTCAATAGAATTAATAGGCGTAATTTCAATTTCATTAAGTATCACAACGGTTCTTGTCTGCGTATTTTTTACAAAATCACATGACAAAACTTTATAATCTGCTATTGCAACATTTTTAACAGCAGCCAATAATGTATTGAGCCTTTCAAGAACAACTGACTTTATATAAGCATTATAGAATTTACCGCAAAATTCTGATAAATCCAAATACCTTTGCAGATACTTGATTATTCTGTCAATTGTTACACATTTACCTTGATCGGCTCTTATATTGAAATTATGGAAATTATCTATTGTGGCAGATCTTTTTATATTGTATTTAAAGAAGGACAATTCTCGCATATGGACATCATGCGTATCTATATCAAAAACAGCATTGCCACAATCTTGTAATGGATAGTCCTTATACTGAGAAGATGCCAACATATATACTGCTATGAGGTTTGCATGGTCATAATTAGCTAGATTATTGGCGACAAAACACAGATTGCGTCCATAATTGTTGATTGCCACTGATGTTCCTTTGAAGGTTCTTATTACTGATTCCATTGACTTTACGAAATGGTCAATATCTTCATAATAGTGAGCATGATTATCTGTCATAAATATTGTAGACAGATTCGAATCCTTAATGGAATTAAGCAGATACTCAGCATAGAATATCTTTCTGTTTTCATCTTCGATATATATAAGATCTGAGAACTTTATATTTAATGGGACAATATATGTAAAATCACTATGAGTGATGGAATTTATAATTTTAGGATAATCGGTGTCGTACTTCATATTTATCATAAAAATACTATTAGAAACACTGAAATCCAATGAATCCATAAAGGCATTATAAAGCTGTGAATCTTCACCATATTTTTTGGCTTCATATTCATTAGGGACTTCGTTTATAGTATTCACTTTATAATTGGTTGTTCCCTTTCCTATGACCAATATGGTTTCATCTTTATAATTAAGCATCTTTATTTACCTATAATCGCATACAGATTTTTGAAGAATATATTATTGTCAAGCTTTTTCGGAATACCACAAGCTTTTGTATAACAGAATCTTGCGTTAAAGCCTACATTTCTTGCAGTATCATTTATTATAAAAGCCTTATCATCATAGATAATAAGATCATCTCTGTCAATTGGAACATTATCAAGAAGATAGAAGTTTGTGGTTATTACTATTTGGTTCGTTGACCTGAAGGTGTCAGGAAAAGTAGATGTTTGCGGCGCACCTGTTATTTCGTATACTGTAATTCTGTATCCTGTCCCAAGACATTTAGGACAAGCAGGATCCGGATCATCAGAACCAGCTTCATGACATCTGCATCTTACTTTTTTATTAAGCTTGACAAGATAAAGTTTTCTTGAATACTTACGTATAACATATTGAAATGAGTCATGGTAGGTCATTTAATACACCCCGTTTTATAGAGCATATATGATCTATATGGAGGATTGTCATTTCTGATGTCAGTATGAAGAATATAACTTGATTTAACAGTTATCTTAGGAGAAGCAGGACCAGTATACATTGCATCAAATAATGAATCATACCACTTATCATATTCGTCCTTAAGTAACTTGAGGAGCTTTGTAATATCACCTATAGAGAATGATTTTTCATAGCCAACATCACCCATTGTTCCCTTTGTAATACCAAGAGAAATATTATTTACGCTAAAGCTTATAAGTGAATCATATGCTGCTTTATACTTAACAAATTGGAATACATTAAATGGAACATCATTATCGCCATATTTTTTATTAGTGACATATTCAACGAACTTTGAAGCGTCTCTGATATGATACAAAATAGTTGAATCAGTTACTTCATCACAATTCATAAGCAATGATCTTACTGCTTCTATTGTACTGTAAGCAGGAGTAATCTTGGTATAAACCAAGACTTTCTGATTAGTTAATTCAGAAGATCCATCGGCAGATTTAATTTTATTGATCCTAATTTCATAAAGACAATTATTCTTTATTCCATCATCAGGAGTGATTTCAAGATAATTATCAATAGCATTTACTTTGCAATTAACTTTTTCAAGCACTTAAATCAACCTCCTGTAAACTTCAATATCATCTGTGTCTTCAAGATCTATGTCACTACTGAATTCAATATAAAATGATTGACAATCATCGCCATCTTTGGGCACACCAGTTATAGTAAGTGGTTTATAGAATATTGGTTCATCACTGTCATTGTTGCTCTTATCATCTGAATTAGGAGTACTTACAGTGTCTTCGGATCTATTTATAACAAAAGTGATTATGTCACTCCATATGCCATAATTTTCTTCATCTATCTGAACCCTGGCCCTGGCATAATACTGACCATTTCCAAGTTCCATAACAGACATAGAGTTACGGTGAATTAAATTGGTCGAAAATACTATCTTGTTAAATAGATTATCAGTAGAGACTTCTATGAAAAATGAATTAGCAAACTTGACATCATCTAAATTAGGAACATCTTTTTTAGAGATAAATTCTTGTAATGCAAATATCAATTCACCTTGTATATCTTCAGAGAAGACCGGAGCAATAAATCTTACTTCTGTATTAACTGAGCTTTTGAATTCAATCTGATAATTGATTCCCTTAGTAAGAGCATCGCCGACAATATTCTTTATACCCTTTATGGTTAAATGATATTTACTGTTTGGTATAGGATAGTCTGGCAATATGATAAATAACTTATCGCCATCAGATTTTACTGAAATATCTATATAATGATTAGTAGAACAATCAAGCAATCTGATGTTATCTCCAACCAATGTAGATTCATCAACAGCGGCAGTCATAGTGACTGTAATAGTTTTTGTTTTGGTATCCGTATCAATAGCCGCAAAGTTAAATTCTCTGTACATACGGTATATCCTTTCAGGCAAGAGTTGTCTTTACTTGCCGCCTTTGCATCCGCTTTTGGATTTTGTCTTTGACTTCGTTTTGGACTTACAAGCCATTATTCGGTAACTTCCTTATCGGTATTTTTTTTGCGTCCACGCTTTGGTTTTGGCTCAGCTTCTACTCCAGTTTCTGTTTCTACAGACTCGGCCTGAGGCTCTACCTCGGCTTCGATCTTTTCATCTACTTCTTCAGGAACGATCTTTTCGTCGATTTCAACCTGTGGCGCGTCATTATCGACAACAGTATCAGCATCAACAGTTTCAACTATGATTTTCGATACAGTTGGTTCGGTAGTAGATTCATTTATGACAGCCTTATCTACATGATCATGAATTGTCTTAACAGGAACCTCTTCAATTTCTGTATTTAATGAGCCAACAAGAACTTGTAATACTCCAAATTTAACAGAATTCTTGATTCTCTTTAAATTCATACCTTCATAGATTGAAGCAGTAGGATTAGAAAGCGTAAGATGAATCTTTGTATAGTCATCGTAAAAAGCAACTTTACCAGGAGCGAGTTTTACAACAGCAATTTCTTTCATGTTTATTATTATATCCTCTCTAAAACAAATGACCATAGACCATAATTTTCATTTGGTCTATGGTCATTAAGATTATACTAAAACTTTATATATTAAAATTTATGGTTGATTAGACCTGTTCGTTCTGAACCTTGACAACAGGAGGAGTAGGATAAGTAGCAGCGACAGCGAGATTCTTACAAACAGTAATAGCAAGACCATTATTAAGAATACCAACACCGTAGCGTTCCTTACACTTCAGGTTTCTGATGTCCTTCTCGGGATCAGACCAGTTATCAGTAGAAAGTGCTTCTTTCTCAACAATAACGCCGACCTCACCACGATCAATACAATACATATCAAACTTTCTATTGACCTTATCAAACTTAATATAAGGAGAAAGATTGATTGCAAGAGGCATTGGAAGTCTGTTCTGAACCTGATCAGGTGAAACGATAAGAGGCTGATTAGCACCATTATTAGCAAGACCGAATGCAGCAGGAGTACCCTGAACCATGTTGTTCGGATGTACATACTGACCATTGAATGCACCATATGTAAGTCCATTACCAAGCATAGTATTACGAGCGAAAACTACCCAAGTAAGTGGATGCATAATAACATCAGTAGGATTGAAACCATTAGACATAAGGACAAGTACTAAATCAAGGAAATCTTCAACCGACATTGTGTCGTTAAACGAGCCATCAACATCTCTACCGGTAGTACCATAAGCCTCATTCTGAGAACGAAGATTATTATCAAAAACAGTATGACCATGAGTTGAGAACTGCTGGAAGATCCACTCTTCCTTATATCTAGCCATTGCGCGACCCATCTTACGTACATTCATACCGTAGATGTCCCAAGAAGAATCAGTGATTGCTTCTTCAGTAATGGAAACCTTGCAACCAATCTTCTTGACACGAACTTCGAGCTGTGAATTCTCAATGGTGTTGAAGTCAACAGTCTGCTCATTGTATCTGCCGCCTTCACCGACTTCAGATGCATGAATCTCACCAGCAACAGGAATGACGTAAGTTACCGAGTTACCCTTGTCAACAGTAATCTTCTGCATGAAATTTGTAGCAAGATATTCTGGTTCTGCGGCTTCTCTCATCTGACCTTCAATAACTTTAGGGATTAGCTTGACAGTATCAGTAGAAGTAAGAGCCTCTTGAATAGTAGTACGACCGTGAGTATAATCGCCATTAAGATTACGAACGGTCATCTCAGCAATATTTATAGACTCCGGAGAGATTTTCGATTCCTTACCGGCTGCCTGGTCAGCAGCAATGCTCTCACGGATTGTATTTAAATCATTTAAAAATCCATTAATATTCATTTATGTTTATGTATCCTCTCTAAATTACTTTGTAAGAAGAATCTTGACGGAGCCCATGCAGCCATCCCAGTCCATAAAGGTAGGAACACCGGATACACCGCGTTTCTCGAACTTGAACTTAACAGTAAATGCGGCAGCGGCAGCAGGATCAGCAGCCTTCTTAGCTTCCATATATTCATTAGCAACAGCAGCATCTCTGATCGAAAGAACTACGAGACCCTGAAGAGCATCTGCAAACTTAACAACTGCGAAAGTCTTTGCTTCGCCATCGCCAAACTTAGCGGTAACAACTGCGTCCTTAACGCAAGCAACTGCATCGCCATCGTCGATCTTGATCATGAGATTCTCAACATCAACTTCAGATACACGCATATAAACATCAACATATTCAGTAGCATTCTTGTCCTCAGAGACAGTAGCAGCATCCTGCCACGGGAATACTCTCTTGACAGCGTTCTTACCATCAGTAAGACCAGGAATACCAAGATTATCGAACTGGTACTGGTCAGGCATTCTGCCAGAGTAAGGACGATTAGACTCAAGCATATGGAGGTCATGCTCAAGGACAGTGGAATCATAAGGATAACCAGGATACTCACCAGTAGTGTGGTAAGCAGAATTCATGGTATTATCTTCACCATTACGATTAGTCTTACGATACTCATCAGGATTGAAATCACGGAAGTTACGTCTGTCTGCAAGAGCCCATGTAGCCCAACGAGCTGCGCCCTCAGGGAGAAGATCTCTATTTACAGAGTAGACCTGTCCAATAACCTGCTGTCTCTCAAACTCAAGCTCAGAAATGTTGAAATCAAGGCCAGTATAAAGATCTTCAGTATAAGAAAGCGGAGAAATAGTAATACGACCATTTTCGTCAGATTTAACAAGAGCACCTGGGAAGAGGTCGCCATATGCAGATCCCCAAGGATTCTGCTCTGCTCTGTCCTTAAATCCGAACCAGGGGAGCTCGACCATTGCGTCAGTAAGAACTGCACCAGGCATAATGCCATTGAATGCGTCATCATCACGAGTATACTCATTTCTCTGAATAATACCAACAGGAATGTTACCAGGACGAACATTATTGACAGTTACGCCATCAAGCTCTGCTTTACCTGAAATTTCACCAATGGTATAACCAGCATCTTTAAGCTGCCCCTTAGGACCACTATTTCCGAATGGTCTAAATGAAGAAGTAGTTGCATCGTATGCCTTTTCAAGACCAATAATCGGAACCCACTCCCTGCCAACTCCATTGACTTTCTGACCACGTGCATCAGGTGCAACATACTTAGCTTCAGCAGGATAAATATCAGTATCTTCACGAAGCTTAACAGGAACACCACCATTAGCAAGGGTGAGAGTATTGTAGGACTTAGGCATTCTGAATGCAGCGCCAGTATTAGGATCAACACCCTGACCATCCATCATTTCAGTATTGATGGTATTCATATAAGGATCAACTGCGACTACACGTCCCTTTGGAAGAACAATCTGATTGAAACCGTATGCGAATCCGTACTTGAAGAGTGGCGGAAGACGGCGGTCGAGTTCCCACTTAATATTAGGAACATCATGTGCATTTGTATTAAGGTTCATATTGGTGCGGTTAATTCTGTCTGCACCATCACGATAACCAGGGAGGCTTGCCTGGAATGTCTCACCACGAGCACCAGGACTTAATACATCCTTATTAGTAAAATTATTAGGATAAATAGCCATTTAACTTATACTCCTATAAATTATAAATTGTTGAAAAGTTTATTGCCGAGATTGTCCCACATTTCTTTGACATTTATCTCTGGCTTATTAACGGTATTCTCTTTCGTATCAGTATCAGAAATTATATTAACTGGGCTTTCAACTTGCTGAAGATTTTCTGTAATGTCTTTATTAGTTTCTTCGTCTTTGTTCTGCTGCTCAGTGATCTTTTTTGCATCAATATCACTACGAATATCTTTAAGCATATCCTCAAGAGATTCAATAGTTCTATTTGAAAGTTCTTCTGCTTCAACAACTGCTTGTCCACAAGATGTTCTGAGCGAATTTATCTCATTAGACATAAGAACCTTATACTTTAATGATAAGGCATTATATAATGTAGATAATTCATCAAACTGTTTCTTGTAATTGTTGCATTCAGATTTATAACTTGCACATTCTGCTGTAGCATCGGCATATCGTTTAAGTATTTCATCGAGAAGCAAATTGTTCTTTTTGCCAGATTCAGGGTGAGTATCGCAATCAGTTATAGTAGCAGCACCATCAGGTGTAGTTGCTTCAGTATTTTCAGTAACAGTTGTTGCTTCTGGCGCAGTTTCAGCAGTATTTTCAGTTTCAGTAGATTCTTTTGTTTCTATTGTTGTTTCAGCAGATTCCTGAACAGCAGAATCTTTTTCTTCTGATTCTGATACATTGGTAATAGTACCATTATTTTCAATTGACTTATTACTGTTATCAGTTGTATTATTTAACACTTTTTCTTCATTAGAAATTGCATTATCTAAATTTTCTGTAATAATCATGTCTTCTTGTTCCTTTATATTCTTATTGTCTGAAGGAGAATATATCTTTACATTATGAGCATATGGGTCTGATGGAGTTATTACGTAAGATAATTCCTTACCTTTAAAGGAACGTATCTCCCAGTAACATGTTTCGCCATTATATTGCTTACCACGTTTATGCTCGCATTCATGTTCAGCTATGTTTTCGCCACATATGCTGCATCTTACATCCAAAGCACTTATGCCTACAGAAACAGTTGCAAGTCTGCCATCACGAATTTGTTTTTTACCATCTTCGTCAGGCACATTTATTGTAAATAATAGTGCTGGAGTATTTGACCTCGTATCCTTTTCTTTAGATGATACATTTATGATTCTGCCAATTATCTTGCCATCTTTTTCATTATGGTGCATAATACATGGCTTATTATAAGGAGAAGTCCATGAAGGAATGCTGCCAACAAGTGATTCTGGCGTATACATAGTATAGTTACCAGTTATAATATTGGAGTGCATTCCTTCAATGTCAACCATAATAGAATCAGGGTCGATATTAACAGATGTATCAACAGAACTTTCTACGAGATTTATTTGTTCTGTTAAATCGATCATTGTTACTCTTTGTTATATGATAGCTTGCACTTGCAGAAAGCATGATACGATGGAATTTCATCAATAGAATAATGAGATAACTCTATTGTTCCATCATGTTCCTTGACATCATTACTGCCTTCAGAAAAATCAACTAAAAGCTCTTTGATGCCAAATTCTTTTGCCGCATTTGCATATCCATTCCAATAAGCCTTATCACCTAAATAAGAAAGCATATAAAATACTTTATACTCTTCATTATCAAATGTTTCAGTTATTGTTTTTTCGGATTCGCCATCATAATTATTCAGGATTGTTGATTTGATTGTATCAATTGTATCTTTCGCGCTTGTATCAAGTGATTGATCATAATTATTTATCATTAAATATGATGTATTGAAATCAGTGTCATTATCATCATTAAATTCATTGATAAATCTCTTTTGACCATCGCTATACTTTTGTGCGAAAATTTTATCAACATTTCTCAATAATTCATTGAATGAGATTATTAAAGAAAAGGATAAATCTGATTTATTTATTACTGAAGCTTCTTTTATATTTTTATATAAAAGGGATATATTGCTGTATTTATCAATCAAAGAATTTAAGTTTTCTTTGTCAGCAGATTCTTTTATTTTTACAGAAGTTTTACCATGTTGGTTGGATGGAGTGTTTATTGATTTGATTGTTCCATTAGATGAGTTTTTAGAAGATTTTTGCGTGCCATTTCCTTTTACTCCAGATACTGATTTTGCAGATTTTGTATTTGTATTAGAAGTAGCTGCATTATCAGTATTTGATGTTAAACCGGCTGTGGCTTTTGCAACCTTAATTTCTGCCGTAGCTTTTGCGTTAATTTGATCTATAGCAGACTTATTGGTAATCATATTTGTATATAACTCATTAGGATCAACATCTTCTGCCTTCTTATTAAGCTCATGTCTGACTTCAGAAAAAGTAATAAGATCTGCCTGGAACTTAGCCATCTCATGATTCTCAAGTTTTATCTTTGTATCAAGAGAGATTTCATTAAATGCATAATTCACATAGTCATTAGCATTGGATATTGGATCAAAGCCGCCTTCAAGCAGAAGTTCAGTAAGCATATAGTTCTCTATAAATACACTCAAGTGTCTTTGAATGTATTTTATATAATCATGCATCTGAGATTCCATTGAATCCGCATCTTGCTTTGCTCCGCCTCGTCCCATCTGAGACTCAGAGACTCCTAGGGCAGAAAATACACGTTTCTCAAAATAAGATAAATAACCAGAAGCATCAAGAGCAACACCATCAGCACCGATAGAATTTACGTTTGTACGTTCATTGGTAACAATACATCCATCAACATCCATACCAGCTACTTTTGCTGTTAAATCGTTTATTTCAGTTTCAGTAGCTCCCTTGCCTGCATCTTCAAGTCCAACTTTCCAATGATATATGGGCATTGCAAATCTATAAATAAGAACTGCTATATTGCCTTCTATACGCCTTAATAATTTAACATCTTCAAGAGCCGCAACAATTCTCGGTGTACCGAATTTATGATCAGCAGTCTTATCCATATAAATATGGATAATATCAAGAGGATCAAAGTATTGTTCATCGCCGCCAATATTATAAATATATCTCTTGATGGTTCCATGATTATTAAGTTCAATTCTTATATCACGAGGATCTATTCTGAAATAACCAGCTACTGGTTTCTTGCCGAATATGCCTACTTGTTTCATGTTCGGCACGTTAATATCATCTGATCTCTTTTTAACTATAAATGCATTTGAATACATTACGAGATCATCACTGATTTCTTGGAACAGAATATCCATTGGTTTACCAGTAGTAAGACTGAATATCTTAAATCTCTTGTTTAAGTACTCAATTGCACGATCATTCTCTGATTTTAATTGGTATCCAGCTTTATAGACAAGACTCTTATATTTATTAAGAGCTACATTGATATAAGAGTCAGACATATAAGCATTGTATATGTCGTCAAAGTTGCACTCGGATTCTGGTGATATAATTTCTCCACGATGCTGCTGAATCATTTTTATTGAGCCAATGAGCTTCACAAAGAAATTTTTCTTATTTTTATTTTCAGATTGCTGTACTTCTCTTATCTCTCTGAAATCGGATGGCAGATTGTTTTTACGAGCAAATTTACTTACAAGCTTGTTAAAAAAATTTTGATTCGTATTAGCCATTCTATTTTATATTAAAGGATACACAGGATATTATTTTCTTTGATTATAGCATAAGCATTGTCTTCGTCTTTTGTTCTGATTTCAGTACAAGCTAATCTCTCAAAGATAACAGTGTCTCCTACTTTAACATTGGGTTTTATTATCGTACCATCATTAAGTAATCTGCCCTCTCCGGTGGCGATTACTATACCAGTATCTGAATCCTTATTTGCTATCTTATTTACAATAAGAATTCCATTGTGATCAGATACTTTCTTGTCAGCCTTAACTTCGATAATTATATTATCATTTAATGGTTTGATGGTCATGTATTATATTTCCTCTCTATTTATAATACTTATTTATTTAAAATTTTGCGAGAAACAAATATTTGTGATTGCATATTCAGGCACTCTCCAATTAACTCTGAACATGAATCATAATACTTATATATATTTGAAACACAGTTACAATACTTATTATAGTACAACATTATAGTTGCCTGTAAAGTATCATATATGAATTTATCTTTTGAAGAAGCATTGTTTTTATATGCCTTTTCAGCTCTATATCTTATATAAAACTCTTTGGCTGAATACAATGATCTGAAATGAGTTATACAGTTCTGAAAATCAAATAGCTTTGAAAGCAATCTGCTTTTTTGATCATATATTATCTGCGCCCTGATTATATTATCTGAAATATGTTCAAGTCCATTTTCTATATTTTTTGTATTTTCAGAATATTGTTGGCTCATATCCATCTGTAATCCAAATGTATTTCCAAGTGCTAAGTTGGATTGATATGCTCCGATTTTTTCAGATATTGTATCAAGAAAATCATCGTATATTGTAAGAACAGTATAATCAAACGCGTCTACAAGATTCTTTTGTACTGTGTCTTTTTTCTTTTTTGCGGTATAAGCAGCCCCAGAAAATGATGACGATGATGGCAGGTTAACAATTTTTCCATTGGACAAATTTGATCTGGGATCTGTACTTATACTATTATTCTTATTACTATTATCAGAGTTATTATTTGACGAATCAGAGTTATCGAAAACCGGGTCTTTTATATATGGTAAAGTATTATCTATACCTTTTATTATATCAAAACATATGCTTGATATTTCCGTAGGGATATTTATAAGCAGTGGTTTGACATTCTGAATTTTGGTTCTCAAAAAATCAAGAGTCAATAAGTCTATTTGATTTTCATTATCATAACTCGTATCGTCAATTGTATCTGAAGCAGTTTCTATTGTTCCGATTGTATTATAATTTTTCTTATATTCAAAATCGGGTTTATAAGTTATTTGTTGTTTGTTAGCCATTTCATCATCCTACTCTATGGTCTTATAAAACAAAAAAGGATAGTACATCAGAGAGAGGGACTAATGTACTATCCACATGTAAATAAAAGAAATTGGAGAATAAAACTCTTATTTACGAATTATTTATTACCATAATGTTCTGCCAGTATAACGGGATTTAAATATATTTCTCGAACCCCATTGAGAATAACTTGCAGAAGCTTTTTTGCCTGTGCCCCATCCATGATGAACTTCATAATTCGGAGGTTTGTCTCCAGGAAGATCATCGTCGTCATTGCGAACCTTTCCATTTGAGAAAGGAGTTTTTAAGGAATTGAACATACTGTTGATCGATTTCGCAGAAGCCATTCTGTTATTGTTTACAAAATTGACTTTTGAAATTCTCTCTACTTCCTTGACAGTATTGACAAGTTCAGTAAATTCAAGGACAAAAGCCAAGAATGCTAATCCCAAAGCGTCAACAAAGTGTTCGTTTTCAGAACAGAATACAGGTTGATTATTTTTACCTATTCTTTCTACTCTATAATCTATAAGCTGTTTGCTTACAAGTTCATCAAATGGAGATAAGACCATTCTGTGTCTTTCAAATGCAATTGAAAGCTGATTAACCATAAAGGGTTTCATTGGCTTCTTTTGCATTTCGTGAGTAACGGGATCTTCTATATCCAGAGTGTTTGCAAATTGCCATCCTTTAACTTTATTATGTAATCCCGTTTCAGGATGTTCTTTACCATAAATGTGTAGTCTTTCAAGAATATATTCTCCACTGCCACGGTCGCAATATATCCACGCTGGATTATATATCCGATTAACAGATAATATAGCGTTAAACGCGGCATCATAAGAATACTCTGTTTTAGGTAATTCTACGCGCTTTACTACCTTAAAACATTTGAATTCTGGAATATAATCAAGGACTATAATGGATGATGATGCCTGATATTTATCGAAGTCAACGCCTACGCATCTGAATAGATTAAATGGCGCAGGATGGTCTTCATCATATATAAGCATTGTAGGAAAACAATTACTCTCTCTGCATCTGCGTTCCTGCAATACGTCTAATTTATTATAGGCATAAAAATCCATTTGTGTCGCTGAATCTATATCGTCTTTATTGAATACTCCGGCTTCTTCTGATCCGAATTCAGCTTCAATCTCATGAACATATCCTTGTTCTGAAAGCTGTGATCTGAACTCGGCCTCCATCGCAGGACACCAGTTAGGATTACACGAAGATGGAAAATGGAATTCTTTATAGCCAAGGCTTTTATCTGTACAGCACTCATAGAATTTCTTTCTTGCACCAGTTGGCGTAGAAGAAATAAACATGGTGATGTCAGGACGTTCTGCCGCTATGGTTGCTATAGTATCAAAGTCTGAGTCGCCCATGTAGTCCATCTCGTCAAGATACAACGCATCGCATTTCTGACCACGAAGAGAAGCTGCGCCACTGTTGCTGGACGCGCCAGTTGTGAAGCCAAGTATTCTTGAATTATTATTCATAGTCAGGTTATAAGGGCTTGATGTGCACTTAATCACCGACTGTTTTATCATTGGTGAGCTGTCGACTAATTCTTTAAGTCTTGTAAAAATAAGTCGAATCTGGTTCTCATAAGGCGTTGCCACAAGACACACAAAGTTAGGCTTTGTGCATACGTTATGCAGCATGTCTATGCACATTGTTTCAGTTTTCTTGTTGTTACTAATATACTCTACCCTGACTTGTTAAATCAGAGTAGAGTATATCGGATAAGTCATTTCTGCTTATCTCTTCAGGCTTTCCCTGAATGATCGGACTATATCTTCAAATAAAATAATGTATTGAAAGTTTTGTGTTGTTTTCGAAATATCAGATATGTACACTGTCTCCATCAGTCCAGATAACAGATGTGTCATCACAATTACATGGAGGAATTGGTCTTGGAGGTGCAGGAGGTGGGCACGGTCTGTTACTATTTGGCTTTGGTGGAACAGGAACAGTAACATGATTACCGGGTTTAAATTGAGGTGGGCAGCAACCACTACCATCAGGTTTCTGATCAGGTGGCAGGGACTCTGATCCAGACCTGATTATTTCAACACCTCTACCGAGATCGTGAGTAAATGAATCTTCAAGCTTATCGGTTAGTTCGTATAAAGTATCTTCTATAATGTCACGAATATCATCATAGAAACTTTCAGCAGCTTCGCAAGCACCTTCAATGTCATTGGTGCCATCAAATTTAACTCTGACTCTGAATGACTGACGGAGCTTTTTCTGGAATTTAACCGGGAAAGAAGGATTGTCCGCGTTCAGAGGATACATTTTTTCCACTGAAATAACTGGAGCATCAAAGCGTCTCAGAGCCTCGATCTCACATTCAGTAAACTTTATAGCCTCTAAATCGACAATAACAATATTCTTTCTGATTGTCTTATTAAATCTTAATTGCATTGTATAAAAGTAACCTCTCTATATTTAATTATAAGAGTATATCAGACTACAAATTCTTCTGGATTATAAGTATCAAAATCGCTCGCTGATTTTTTCCACTCAGTTACTGCGTCTTCAATACGCTGTTTGATGACTGCGACAAATAACTCAGCCTTAGCTTCTGCGACCTTATTCTTTGTTTCAAAGGCTTCTGCGAGTTTGTCGGTCATGATAATGGAATTTGCGTCTATTTTATAATCGACGATCATACCTTCATTGAGTTCAACAGTATCAAGATTGCGTACAAGCTCAAGTTTGATTGCATCAATTTCTTCTTCTGTTGGTTCGCCAATCTGGACTTCACCATTAATATATTTGCCAATGAACTTACCGCCAACATTTATTGTGGCAGGACCATGATCATCCAGAATCTTAAGTTCATCTTCTTTTGACATCTCTTCTGAGCCAAAAGAATCAAACATAATTTTTACTGAATAAACATCGTTTGTAAGATCGCGAATAATATTAAATTTCATTTCTAAAATACCTCTGCGATAAAATATTTATATAACTTTCAATACATTTATTTTATAAGTGCCTCGCCCATATATAATATCACTACTATATATGCCTACTTAGTAGGTAGTCTCTGAGCATACATTATATATTTTATAATGCTTCGCTGCTGATTAAGCAATCCTGGTAATTGTTACTTGAGATTATTATAATTTAAGTATATCAGGCTTAAGCAACTTCCAGCAATTCGGGGCATAAGGGCAAAACTCTACCCGTTCGTCTTCCACAACGTGCAACTTTTTTAAGAGAGTTATCTCTAAGCATTTCTGCTTGATACCATCTTGCGGTCCAAGGTACATATTTTTTCTGGGCACTGTCATAAGTAATAACGAATACTTGCGCCCATTTTACCGGATCCTTCAAGATGTCTTTTATTTTTTGCGCATCTTTCTTATTGATATTATTTAAATCTAAAGCCATATATTAGTATCCTTGTTGCCCATAAAGCTGTGCGTTAGATTGCTGTCCGCGAGAATCTGAAAGCTTATTTACAAGCCAAGCTGTTACACCGACACCTAATGCTATTTGTGGTATCTTCATATCTACTGCTTTATCTAATAATGATTTACCGACTTTTTTGGCGGCTCCTTCTGCGGCTTCTTTACCAGCAACTTTCGTAGCGATTTTAGTATCAGCAAGAACATTCTTTGCAGTATTGCTTGTAGCTTCATTAGCTTTTTTTGCCGCATCGCTTTTTGCCTTGTTGATCATGCTGTTGAATGTAGCATCATTATTTCTTGACATAAATGTAGAATAAATAGATTTACTTGCATTAGGAACATTTATCGTTTTCTTAAATTGTTCGCGGATACCATCAAATGTATCATAATTAGATGATCCAACGTGTTTTGTCGATTTTGCAATTTTTCTGTCACGCAGTGTTTTGACATTTTTTTGAATCATGTCCTGTGCTTCTTGCTTTGTTTGCACAGACTGTATGCCAGTTGATTTTTGAATCATGGATAACATACTTGATCCAACACTGTCATTATTCACGCCTTCTCTCATTCTATGTAATAAGGTGCGTTCTGCATTTATAGATTTTTCTGATCTTGTTAATGCTCTGACATTAGCATAACTTATAAGATTGTCTAAATTCATGATTACATATGAAGCATTGCTGCTTCATTCCCCAATAAAGACTGCTGTAAATTATACTTAGAGTTTTCAGCCAATTGCATACCAGCTTGTCTCATTGTATAAGCCTGTCTTGTGTCATTAAAAGAAGCGTTATAAAATGGCATACTTGAGCCATAGCTTTTTCTTGCTTCTTGTCTACTCATTTTGTTTATACCTATTGCTGCACTTGTAGCCATTTGTGGTACAGCTTGTGCAAGGTTAAGAGCGAGCATTGCGCCACCACCGATAAGTTCGCCTATTGCGAATTCTCCAACAGCTCCGGTAACAGAAGCAGCTTTACTCTTTCCTTCTTTTCTATTCTGTTTATAATCGGATATACCGAATCCGACGTTTAATCCAACACTAACGAGATCTTGTAAGCCTAATTTTTTAGTTTGGACTATTTTACTGATTACAGACAAATTTTAAGTCATCCTCTCCTATTATTATTAAGTGAGAATACTAAATCACCAGATGCACCAGAATCATCCATAAGTCTTATCTGCGGAGATACAGATGAGATATATGGATCTACCTGACCACGCTTATCATTCATATATGTTTTAGCGGCATCCTTAACACCTTTTATCATTGCTCCGCCAAATACTACCGCTTTGCCTAATCCAGATAAACTAAAATCAGATATAATGCCATCGGCATTAGATCCAGGCGTATGTTTAATAAGACTTGATGCAAAACCAGTAAGTCCGCTAAAACCTCTTGTTATAGGATTAAGTACACCACTTGCACCGCCAACAGTAGCGGCTTGCATTGTAGCAGACGCAGCGCCTTTAACTCCGCGACCTATAGCGGATGCGGCAGCTTCGACTCCAGAGCCTATACCGGCAAAAATCTTATCAGAATTCTGGAGGACACTTACTACGCCTTTTGCTGCGGCTCCGACAACGAATGGAGCAGACACTAATGCGGCACCGCCAACAGCAGCTCCGGCAATAGCACCTTTGACCATATTGCCACCTTCGAGAAAGTTGCTTAAAACAGCTCCACTTGCAGCTCCTGCCATTGCCCCACCGGCAGCACCATATCCAGCAGTAAGTGTACCGCCAACAGATAAACCAGGATTCCAATAAGCCTTACCAGTTTCCTTATCAGTACTGAAGTTTGCAAGCGTGCCACGAAATCCTCCATTTGTTGGAGAGAATCTACTGCGTATTATGCCGTTTTTATCTTCATAGTGAGCACTTCCGGTAAATCCGGTCATGAAAGCAGCTTTTAAGTTGCCGCCTATATTAGATACTGAGCCTATACCAGGCATCTGATGATTCCATTTAGGCGGTCCAAAATTACTTGGCATCTATATTCTCATCCTTTATAGAATCAATTTTAATTTGATTTTGCGGCAAATCTTCACTTGTTATTTCCTTAATATCAGTAGGCTCTTGTTCATGCGGATCATATTTTTTATTATACTCTTGATATTCAATATCCTTAAGAGTCATTTTTCTCTTTGTGATTCCAGCCATACATCCACATTCAAAACCACAGAATCCAAAAACACCGACTATAAGTGATGATGGCTCATACATAGTACGGTATACCATGATAGAATGATATACCGTAAATATAATCATAAAGATAAATAATGAAACAAGGGCTACGTCAAGAAATTTGATCTCTTTTTTTACTGATATTAAGAATTTATTATTATCTGACTTCTTACTTTTACGTGCCATATCAGATAAATGGTATCCCGGCGACATTCGTATTGCCATTTCTATCTTTATAAATACCGCCGCCTGACGCTAATCTGTATGCAGTTGATACGCCAAAGATTGATCCGGCTACACGTGCAGCACTGATACCATTCTCCATAGCATTTCCTTTATGATGAGCTCTTATAATAGCATCAGTCAGTTTTTCCGCGCCTTCACCTTTGCCTCTTGACAGTACGTTTTCAATGCCATCAAAAATTCCCTTAGCCGCTTCTGTACTGGCAAGTTTATTTATAGCTTCATTGCTCTTCAAAAAATTCTGAAAAGATGTAGCTGCTGACATATTGTATCACATTCCTTTATCTGTATTTGTATCTTCTTGATTATTGCTATCGCAATAAACATAAGTTGTATTTTGATTATTTTGCGGCTCGACGAATCCACCGTTTTCTTCAATGGTATTTAGTTTACTGAAAATATCAGAAATGAGATTGCCACCAGCTCCGGCACCAGTCTCCGCTTTGTCCTTACGAGTAGCATTCATAAGATTGAGTAATGATGAATGCTGTTTCTGACAATGCTCATACATTTCAAAAGCCTTACTAACTTCTGGATGAGTGAATTGCTCGCCCTCTTGAGTTATATTAGTCACAACTTCAATAATGGGATTCTGTTCTTTAGCCATAAGAGATTTACACCTTTCCATCATGATTTCAAGATTAACTATCTCTCTGAGTATATTCTGATCAGTGAAGTCATCATTTGATATTTCAAACTCATTGACATACTTCTGTACACTCATTTCTATCTGAGCGGTTTCTAGTGGACAATATTCTCCAACAGGAGTTAAGTCGTATTTATTTAAGCCGCAGCTTTCAATATAAGGACATGACTTACCTTTACATACGAGAGGGATTCTGCTATATAATCCAGTCTTTGTACTAAGCATAGTCATGGCGGCTTTCCGCGCCTCAATCCCTAAACTGCTATATCCCCATATATTCTGCTGAGATGACAATGACTTTTCTAATTCTTCTCTTTTGGCAATAGCCTTATCTGCTTTCTCTTTTTCTTCTGCCTCTTCAATGTCAATCGGAGTCATAAGGTCATAATAGTTATCGTCGTCATCATTAGCGGCAGAATATGTATTCGTATTTATCTCTGCCATATGTATTATTCGTATTCATCTTCAGATATACCATATAAGAACTTATTGGTTTTCTCATAAGCATATTTCTTATCTTCAATTTTTTGAATCTCTTCTTTAGGCAATGGATCGTCTTTAACTACACAACTCTCAGCAATAAACTTATATGTTATATCGAAATCGTCGCTGCCAAAAGCTTCTACATACACTGTACAATCACGCAATAAGAATCTATCAGTTTCTATTGAATGAATATCATCAAGATACTGATGTGTAACAAGAGTACCTTCTACACCATTGTCTTCCCACTGCTGCTTTTCTTTGTTCAAATAAGCAGAGTGAGTGAATGAAACTTTTCCCTTAACTTCTATTGAATTATTTATTTTAATTGTAGCCATTTTTATTTTCCTCTCTAAAAATAAAAAATATAGGTGATAAACCTATATTTTATAAGTTTATCACCTATATTATTACCAATGATTACTGGTATCAGCACCATTCAGTTGACTATTTGTCATTTATTTGTTTTATGCTGATAAGATCGGTAATAATCTTATCCTGCATATTTTTTATGATTGTCATTCCATTGGTGATTTCTACTCTTAATTTTTTAAGATCGTCAAGTTGTTTGCTGATATTTTCTTTTTCACTTGTTTTTGATACCAACATGGCTTCGACATTATCAATTGCAGAATTGAATTTTTCCGCGAGATTATTGTATGTCATTTCGACCTGCTCAATATTATCGAGTTTTTCTTTGGTTTCTTTAAGAACGCTGTCGATCTGTTTATTTTTTGAAATAGCCAAGGTGACGCATTTGTCGAGTTTTTCCTCTTGTTCATCAAGTTTTTTTGCTCGTGCATCAAAGCGCTTCTTTTGCTCGTCAATAAACTTGACAAAATTTTCATCAGTTGCCTTAATCATGTTGAGCACGTCAAGCACTTCTTTTTCGATCAGATCATTCATTGTCTTTTTGCGTTTCTCCTTGCACTTTTCTTGCGTTTACTCTTACTATCATCCTTACTATTGTTAATGATAAGATTGCTGTGAATATCATTAATTTTTTTAAATGTTGATGTAATAACACTGATATTGACGATTTCTTTTAATCGTTCTTCGCTAATACTGGTGGACAGGATTATATCTAATAACCCCCATGTATTATTCATCAATTCGTCATTTAAGTTTTCACTGATAATAAGGATCAAAAGTTCAGACAGATCATTGTCTATACACTCAAATGTTTTACTGAGAATGTCATTAAGATTTCCATTGCTGCCATAATATCTTATGCCAATTATTATTTGGTTACGATAATATTGTGTCCTGTGTTCTTTATCCTGAAGTCTTAAAGCAGTTATTCCCTCTATATACGCCAATACGGGATTTTCATTATATTCAGCAATGTATTTTTGTATTTGCATATATACTTCTTCGGGATTATCTGTAAGAAGCTTTTCTATATTCTCGAACGCTGCTTCACCAGATGACGTTTCATTCGTACTTATTATTTTGTCTATAGATTCATTGCCATTGAAATAACTTTCAATTTGATCCATAAAAATGTCAGAATCGCTAAACGTTTTAACTATTTCATTCAGGATCATTAAAGATCTGAATCTTGTCATCTGGAAATTGTCGTATGTCCATTTACACAATGCATATATTGGACCGAACAATTCCGAAACTCCTTCATGGTGCGGAATCTCTTGTCTTGAATATTTGTAAAGCCTATTATATCTGTGTATATATTTTTCAAGATTCTCAATAGCAGAGTTTACTGTAATGTCATTTGCAACAATCATATTCGAATAAATTGGATTATTAACGTTGTTCGAATATGTTATATTCCATAATGGAATGATGCCAAGCAGATATAACTTATACAGATATTTTTCGAGTTTTGGCTTAAATAATTCAAGCTGCTTTTCAAACGAATTGTTGCTATTAGGATTATACGCTCCTAATTTACGCATGGCTGTTTCTGTTGCAAATGAGCCATTTTGACCGCTAATAAATTTTAGTAGAATACAGTCAATAAAAACCGCTTCTTTTAATGGCGACATAGTATTGACTTTCATCAAATAAAATTGCTTGCTAAGAGATCCGCACTTCTTTGTTTCAATATTAGGAAAAGTTGGATCATTATCATTTTTTGCTTTTACTAATAGCTGATCTACAGCTTGATTATATACATATATGATCGTACATTTTGATCTTTTACCATCACGACCAGCACGCCCCATCTCTTGGTACATAGATTCAATTGATGAAGACATATCTATATGTATTGTATGCCTGATATTGGATATATCAACTCCCATTCCAAACGCTTTTGTGGCTACTATACATCGAATTTTTCCATGTTTATAGTCATTATAAGTATCATTCTTTTCTTTGTCATGCATTTTTCCTGTATATGGATATACAGTATTGCGACGCACACCATTTCTTGTAATAAAAGGTACCTGGGATAAGTCCTCACAATAAATAGGTGCATCGCTGGCAAAAGCGGCAAAAATCAAGATCTTGCGCCTGCCTTCCATATCTTCCGCATATTGACGTCGGAGTTCTTTTATTGCGGCCTTATCATTATCCACCTTAACAATATCAAAAAATAATTCAGATCTTTTTAGCGATGTTCCCTTAATGACATGAACATCGGATTTTAATGTCTTGAATTCTGAAATTATATCTTCAGTAACTCTTGGAGAAGACGTAGCAGATGTGCCAATAAGCAAGACTTCATCATTAATTTTAAGATCTTTTAGTATCCTGAATATCAGCAGATATGATGTTCTAAAGTCATGCCCCCATTCTGATAAACAATGTACTTCGTCAATAGCAATGTTTCCAAGTATATTTATATTCTTTTTAATAAAGTTGCAAAAGGCTTCATTTAAAAATCGTTCCGGAGAAATATACAAGATCTTAGTATTAAGATTGATAAGCGCACCGATATTTTCTCGATTATCAATTTTTATAGTGGTGCCAGGATTAAAGTTTGGTACAATCTCTTTGGTATCACTATTAATAAGAAAAGCATTGATGCAATTTCTTTCAAGAAGATTATTGCATTGGTCATCCATTAAAACTCTTAATGGCGATATGACAATGCTTACGCCGGGTGTTAATAAACTTACCAATTGAAAGCAAATAGATTTTCCACTGCCAGTTGGCAATAATCCAATTGTACCAATTTTCTTATTAAAGCCAGAGATTATAATTTCTACTTGCTTAGGTCTAAAATCGTCGAAGCCAAATATATTTTTTAAAAAGAATCTTAATGCCACTATCGTTTTATCGTTATTGATTATATTGTCAAATCTAAAACTATTATATCTTACAATGTAATAATTCTTGCAGAAAGCATATAAGATTTTATTCGTATTTGCATTTTTGTCATACCTGAAATAATCATCACGGCATTTTATTAGAATATGATTGCCAATATGCGAATCAATATTCTGATCATATCTGACTCCTGTGTCAACGTCTAGTATAATATTGGAATTGTCAGATATTTTTATAACAGGAAAATCAATCTGTGAATTATTAAGTGCGGCAAGATTTCGAATCCATTCTTGAATATCGTTATACGCTAATTCAAATGCTCTGTTAATTATATTATTATTATAGCATTCTTGGTGTCTAATCGAAACGTTTAACTCAATATTATTATTGAAATCAAAAATTCCACCTCTGAATAATTCTATAAGAATGATTTGAAACCTTATAACAAAAAGATAAAGGACATCATCATTGTCCAATTCTTTTCGTATAGATCCATCACTATCATGTTTTTTATGAATTGCTTCTGATAGATTTTTTAGAATATTTTTCCTATCGTCCTTAGAATAATTGCTGCAACGTGTCGGCACTCTTTGAATTTTAATTCCATACCGATCACATAGTACGTTGCGATATTTGTCAATAGCACGCTGTCTATCATCATTATGTTGTTGCCCATCAATTTCTATAATAAAACCATGAATCGGATCATAAAAATCAGTGGCAGATTTTTGTATAGCACTGGTTTCTCCGACATTATTATAATAAATAATATCAGACATAGGACATTCTGGCAAGAAGTATTTGTAAACATCACTGAATTGGTCATCACATTTTAAATATTTGTGATAAAATGCGCTTGCTGGGTTATTATCGCCAAAACCTTTGATGACATTATACCATTCTTCCTTATTATATGTGTTGTCAATATAGTATCTTATGCGCGGCTCTACAATTTCTGAAATATTATTTATTAAAAACGTTGAAGGCTTACATGGACAGCCACGAGAAAGAAGATTATATAAAATGTCAAGATAGCCAGAATATTCTTCTTTTATTGTTTTGACGGACTCAATGTCAGAAATAACAAAGTTGGGGTTTATACCGTTATAGCTGCATGAATATTTTTTCATAATGCCAACTCCTTATTTCTAAATAATTCTACCATTTTAATTATTATATCACTAATAATTCTATTTGTCAATAGGATATACGAAAAATCGGCATTTGCAACAAATTGCAAACACCGATTTTGTTTATTTTGCCTTCTTTCTGACTTCCCTACTATGCTCTTCCACAATAGTATAGCCATCGGGCAGATTAACTTTTAGTCTATGAGCAAGATCCAGGGCATTATCCGATACCTTCTGTCCGGCAGGTAATCTTCTTATAAATGGACTCAGATGAATCTCTTCAGTATACGTCTCAGAGATGCTGATAGTTTTAGATGACTTGCCATCAGAGCTCTTCTGATTCAAATCAAGCTGTCCATAGATCTCATCTAACATGTCAATAAGAACACCGGCATATTCAAGACAGTTATGAGTTATTATTGAATGGCTATCTCCAACAACATTTCCATTATCATCAACGATATTTACAGAAAATCCACCAGATTTTTTGACTACATCGTTATAATAATCCATATATGTTTTCTTGATATACCCAATAATATCGTCTATACCTATCAGAGCACAAGCGATAAGCAAAGCGGCAAACTCATATCCGTTATAACATAATAATGGGTAATCACAGCGCCCTTCAGTCAGGATAAAATATCTGTTTACATATTTGTTATGTACACGGATATATATCCTAAGCTTATTTTTATATATGTATTCACATACATAATAGTTAAAAGGAATGCCATTGAATTTACCTTTGGGACTATATGTAATGTTCACGCCATGCGTAAACAATCTTCTTCTTTTTGTAATGTCAATACTATACTTGAATAACCGACTGGCACAATACCTGTAATATATTTCGTAAACAGGATTATTAGATACAGAATCATCATTCAAATCCAAGAATAGTTTCATTCTGTTTTCTTCAAGATCACGAATTACATATTCGTTTTTATTGTCTATGCCTGTAAACTGTAAGAGACGAATAGTATTATCAAGATATTTGGCACACATGATAATTGCCATATCATTTAAATCTTCGCCCATACTATCCCATTTTGCTAAGTTTTTGCTATTGCTGGACTTCTTGCTATTATCAGATACATACTTCTCTAATACGAAGCATCTGCTACCATATTCGGTATTTATATCCGATAGCATTTTATTGCTGAATGCAATATTAAAATTTTCAGGCGATCCATATTCGCGCTTTTTCTTTTCATCGAAATTGTTTATGATGAGGTCAATGCTTTTTGACATCATTGCACTTTGTTCCAATGACACTTCTCTGAAGTCACAGCAAGTTAAAGAACCTCTCCTTACTTCGCAGTAATAATATACAGGCTTTCTCTTATCATTAAAATAACATATATCATAAGGACTATACTCATTAAGTATCATACAGATAATAGTAGTCATTATAGAATGAATCATAAAGCTATTATTATCGCATGAATACAATATAGACTCCACATCATCAGAGAAAGTATCTATCTTAATTGTTTTTGTGTATTTTTTGATGGCGGCTTGTAATTCATTAACCTTTTCTTGTTTTTCTGCGGAGTTTTCAAATGAGACGCATAAAAGTGAAATAGCAATTATTTTGTTTATTATATCTTCAGTTTCTTTTGAAACAAAGCCAGGATACCTTGCAAAAATCTTGCCTAAATACACATTGATAAGTGTCCAACCATCATTGTCTTCAAGATGATATTCTTCCATTATCTTTTTGGTGCCTTCATCGAATCTATACTCTCCATCAAGCATAGTTCCAACTTTTTCATTAGCAAATCTGGCAAAGACACCGAGTGCGTCTCTGATATAATATTTTTTAAGGTCCTTTTCTGGAGCCAATTGACTTATACGATTTATCATTAGTAATACCTTTCTCATTTTTCTTGGTTATATATAGTATACCACATTTATTTTAAAAAGTCAAGAGCATAAAAATAAAAAAGACCCGGCATGGTCCGCTAGCCCTCTCTAAAAAACAAGTTAAGAGGGACAAGAAGCGCGCCGGGTTCTGTTGTTCTATTTATTACTAAGTGGATATGCTTATTTGTATCCAAGGTAAATAGATTCAAGTAATGCAAAGTTGCAACAGCGTTGCTTTACTGTCAACTCATAACCGGTTAACTTGTCGTCTGGCGCCGTGACTAACTGATATAATTCATTTGCTGTTTTGATAATATTGTGATAATCGGCTTGGATCGCAAAGTATTGTTTTTGCAGAAACCTTCTATGCTTTGGATTAGGCCATGAATTTATGTCAATGTGAATGAGTGATCCTTGAGAAACAGGTATCATATTATTGAAGTTTATTACTCCGTACTGTCCTCCATTTATTTTTCTCAAATCTTTTGAGTTTTTCATTGTCTTATGCTTCGGTTTAGGAGAAGACAATGGAGCATAATATTCAATTCCATTTATATAAAATACTATGCCGATATATGGGCGTTTTTCATTCTTATTATAAGAAACTTGTGTATCGTATGTACGTAGATATTGAATATACGCATTATCAATATAATAAAAATCGAGCATAATAACCTGTTCTTTCTTGACTTATACCAAAATAAAAATACGGGGGCGTAAATGCCCCCGTTTTTAGGTTCTCACTTTGTGGTGGAGACGTACCGCTTTTTTAGGTCCTACTTCATGGTAAGGATGCACCGCTTTTTTAGGTCCTCATTTTGTCGACTCATGTCGATGGTAGAGGAGTACCGCTTAGATGATGTGATATAATCAGAATGCAATAATATTATATCGCATATCCTCAAGAATGTCAACAGTATCTGTAAAATACAATGTAAATATTCTATGAACTGTTCCGTGAAGTCAAAATATTATTACTATATAATTCCCTGCAAAAATGTGCAGCAGAATCATAAAATCGCTAAGAAAATGTGTTAACACTGATTCCAACGCTGATTTAACGCTGAAATAATTGTTGTAAGTATAAACTGTCAGCGTTAAAAAAAAGGAGTCAAACTGCCGCGGCAATAAACACTCCTTCTCTTTTTCTCTGGTTTTATCGTTGTCTGCCAACCACAGTTCCTTGAGATAATATATATCATTTATCATTTTATCATTCTACTGCATTAAATATATCTTGCTATCTTACGACTCTTAATGCGCAAGCCCACTAGCTACGTTTATGCTATTCATAACGAGCATCAGATTATTATTGGTGCCAGATCACCATTTTATTTTTTTTAAGTACCATAGAAAATGTTCTATAGTACGAATCAGAATCAATAATAGATTCTGAGTGACCTCTTCAGTCTAATATTTTCTTTCGATATAAATTATATAAATATAAATAATCAATACCTACTTCGGCTTGTGGAAACTATTTAACCCTAATTCAAAGCTCCACAGATATGCAGGAGCCGATCCTGTTATCTGTTTCAACGCTGCGATAAATAATCTTGTTATTTATCTATATATTTATTACTTATTATTTTCAATTTGTTGTTACAGCTTCTTCATCCTTCATAATTTCATCAGCCCAGTAGTCAATGCTATAATGTTCAATATAATCATAGCATTCATCATATAACTCCGCAACAAATGAATTAGCAGATATTCTTTCTGCTTCAGATTGCTCAATATTATAACGTCTATGAATAGAATTGGCAATATACTGTAAAGTTAAATTGGACATACTATTTTCTCCTCATTTTTTACTGTATATATGTATTTTAATTTAATGGACTTAAGTGAATCAATTGTATGAAACGATAATTGATCAGATTCTCCATTATTTAGCGGATTAAGTTGTTTTAAAAATAATTCCGCATCTATATGCCCGGTGCAATATGATTCTATCATCTGAGCTATCAATGAATCAGCCACACTTCCATATACAAAGTCACAAACAGAATCAAGATTATGAAAATCCGAAATAGCAAGTTCTTTTCCGACTCTGTTATTAAATATAAACTCTTTCCATTTATAATTTTCCGTATTAAAAATTATTCCAGAGCATTCATTAAGAATATTTTGATTCAAATCAAATACCGCAACAATCGGATCAGCAATATTGTTTTTATTCTTTCTATTATGGATCTTTACTTTTTTCTCAGCAAAAATTTCTGCTTGTTTTTTGAAAGTTGTAGTATAAAAGCCATTGCCAAAATCAGATGGAACTAACCCACAATTAAGTTTAATGCCGCTCTTTATGCTATCAGAATATATAGATATAGTTCCGTGATAAAGTAAATTAGGCAAATCTTTTATTGAATCGACATTTCTCATTTATTACAAGCATCCTTACTACAATATCATTATATCACACATTATTTATTCTGTCAAGCAGATGATAAAAAGTTACATTTTTTTAATATATAGCAATAAGACCTCGAAAAGTCGAGGTCTTGTATAATCAACAATTTAAAATTAATTATCTTTTACTTTTTCAGTTCCCACTTTCTGGTAGGGGCACACCAACTTTTTTAATTTCCATTCACAGTAGGATACACTGACTTTTTTAATTTCCACTTTAAATTGGTAGGACACACCAAGCTTTTTAAGACATTAAAATGTCTGGTTATAGCCAAGACATATATCTCCTGGCTACATAAATATTATATCACACAAAATTTAATTTGTCAAGTGGTTGCGAAAAATATTTTTTATTTTCCAAGAGATTTATTACCCTCTCTGAAATAGTATATGCGATGATCAAGAAAAGATGACTCAACTTGATGACTGGAGATTACTCTATAATTGTAATAATATGGACAAGGGATATAAAAATATTTTTTCTTGGAGATTTTGAGTACCGGAACAAGTAGAGTAAAGTGTGCTAAGAGATAAAAACTTTTTGCATAGACAAAGGCATGATGCTAATAAATATAAAATTTTGTTCAGGTGGGAACATTAACACAAATAAAAATATAAAATTTTTTGCTTGGTGGGAAAAGACTAATATGGATTAAAATATAAAAAATTTTTGCTCAGGGATAAAAACCTAATACGGACAAAAATATAAAAAATTTTTGCGAGGAAGGTGGTATTAATATATCTGGTTGGATCAATAAAAATGAGCCCCTGGGGGTTCATTTTACTGATCAGATATATAAGTATAAAAACAAAAGGAGAAAAAACAATGAAGGCAGTTGAAAGAAGGCTTGCTATGAAAATAGCAAAGAAGGCAATCAATGCATTAATGGCATTGATACTTAATTTTCTTATGGGACTGGTGTTACCACTTCCCATAAGAATAATCATCTTAATAACTCTCTTTAACATTAAGAAATTAGTGTTGAAGAGAGTTAAAATGGAGGTAGTTAAGCGTATTGCTTGACTACCTTTTACCTATGCTTACTATGAATAGTAGTAAGCATAGGTGTATCTAATGTGCCTATGGGTAGGTCCCAAGTCCTACCATGCAAGAATACAGAGGGGATATAAGGTGCTCACCACCATAGAGTAGAGAAAGGGTAAACTATATGAAGTTTGCTAACGTTAAAGCCCGCTGGGTCAAGGAGGCCAAGAAGGCTCTCCGTGGAACAAGAAAGAAAGGCAAGACCGACATCTTCGCTGCTACGACCATTGGTGATAGCAGTATGGCAGGAACATACGAACTATATGAGGCAGCTCATGCAGTAGGTATGTTTAGCGGATCCGTTCTTGTCTACGCATACGTGCGTGGGCTTATGAATAAGGACATGTACGTTAAGTACATGCCTGCCCTGAAGATTATGGAGAGTAATCTCTATAGTAATAGAGCCAATAAAGTGTTCAAGGACGCCATTGATTATATTAATGGCAAGGACACCACAAGCGCACTGGTCAAGGCTTCTGCTACCTTCTACAAGGTAGCTAAGGAAGGCTAATGACACATGTGGGGTATAGCTATGCTATACCCTAACTCTATATGTATCCTACCTCCACGGGTAAGAGTGGGCAACATATAGCTAAAAACTATACCGCTTACCGCTTGTCATGTGATGTAATAAAAACATACATGAACAAGAGGATTACTTGGTACACGGTAATCCTGAGTATCCGCGTGTGCATAAAACCTTACAAAAAAATAAGTCCTACCGTCACTCTTGTGTTGGTTCGTAAGGAGTAGTGAGTGTATTAAGGGTACACATAACTACAAGTGGACAAGAAAGAGGTTTCTCATGAAACAGAAACTCAAAAACAAAGAAAACAAACTTGTCCTAAGGATTGCCATTAAGGCAATCCTTAGATGGCTGATGTTCAAGGCATTAGCCATAGGTGTGGTGCTTTTCAGCATCACCGCATTCTGGAACGAGAATCTGACTCTCGCCCAGAAGGTCGTATCAGTCATTATCGGGATAATGTTCGCATTTTTCCCGATGATGGTGAAGTTTGATGACATCTTAGATGATGTCATCACTCACGAAAAAACCAAAAGATAAGTGACAGTAGGAGTGTAGTGGTTGCAACCACTACACTCCTATTATAGCACAACAGCCCATGTTTGTCAATAGGTCTTATTAAAAAAGACTTATTTGATAAACATGGGCTTATTTTTTTATCTCTGTCCACACAGTAGAAGTCTGTGTGCTGACGATGGCATGAGCCGAAACAGAGACAGTTTAAGGTCAGTTTAAACGTATCCGAATTCATCCTGAAAGGAGGTGAGTCCAATGCAACGCCTTGGTAAGAGGGATCTCGAAGAGCTCGCTATCTTTATTGCTGGCTGTTTGTATACTGCATACGGATTAAGTGTTGTCACCCCAATACTTTTTCCAAATCTGTTTACAGATGACACAAGAGAGATTTCGAATTGCCTGATTATGTTTTTGCCAAATATGATCAAGTCAATTCCGAGCACTTCGAGATTGATTGCTAAAGTTATTTTCAAGATCCTTAGGTGGACCAGAAAATAACTAGATCGTGGATGGTTGTTACACGCAGCCATCCATTCTCTTTGATTATTATATCACAAGTCGTTGCAAAAGTCAATAGTTTTTTTATTTTTATGGTTAGTGCTAATCCGAGCGCATAGCTGAAAAACGTAAGTAGTTTGCTACTATCTACTTTTTAAAAAATGGTATACACGTACATTCTATTCTCTTGAAAGAAGGTGACAGAATGAATCGTCTGAATGATGAGGAAGTGCGAATGCTGTTCTTCGTAACAGGTATTGCAATTACTTCTATTACAGTGCTTTCCGTATTAGTGCTGGCAATTGGAGTAGCTTTACTTATGTTCAATGAAACAGCATTGCACATAATCCTCGGCATAAGATTACTCATAGCTTTCGCACAAGGCATGATAATCGTATGCAGTGGTGCTCTCGGCAATATAGTACGTTGCATGTACTTATTGCACAGAGACGGCTACGTTGATATAACTATCCGTAAAAAGAAGTAATATCGTGTAGCTATAGGGATAGGTGAGGGAGACTCTCATCTATCCCTTAACCATTATATCATAAGACGATTAATTTGTCAAGTAGTTTGCTACTATCTACTTAAAAAAATAGTATATACGTTACAATCCCTCTCCTAAAATATTTTATTTAAGGAGACTAGGAGAGGGTTATTTTTTATAGTCGCAAAGCGACAAGAAAGGAACACAAAAAATGAAAACCATTATGAACAACACCAACACCATCTCCGCAGCAGACATCGCAAAGGTTCTTCTTGAGCGTCCTTACATCGTACTCAAGAAGGGCGGCAAGCAGATTTACGCTCTTGACGTCGCTTCTATTGAGACAGAAGGTAATGGTTACGACCTTCTCCACGGAACCGGCGTGCTCACCTCTGTTGATGGAGTTTACGAACTCGTCAACATCATTAGAGCATCTTCTGTCTCCGCAAAGGAGCTGAAGAAGGCAAACCGCCGCTATCGTGTCTTCGATAAGAAAGGGATGAACAACACCGTTATAGGCGTTGACCGTCCTATGGACATCGCCTTAAATAAGGCTGATATGACTGATGATGACATTATATCTGTCAACCTCAGTGACATCTATGCTAAGGCTCTTGCTAGCAAGAACAGTAAGAGAGCGATGGAGAACACGAAGCTTATCAACATTGCCGCAAATACATATGGTGTTCGTCTTTATGACGAGAAGCTGTATGTAGCACTTAATGGCTGGATTGCTGGCTCGACAGTAGTGGAATTGTACGACGTCGAGATGAAGAAAACATATCTCGACGCAGAGACGAATAAGGGATTGTCTTTATCAAAGACATTCATGCCATCCGTAAGAACCTCCAGCATGAAGAATGCTGGTGAAAAGTTCTTCATCATTGACAGCAAGGTTGAAGACTTTGAGAAGGCTCTGTGCTGCGGATTGTCTCTTAGAGACAGATTCAATCAGTTATCCAATAACGGATTATTATCTGTCTCTACAAAGCAGATGGTAAAGGAGTGGAAGTATCTTCCCTCCTCCATCGCAGGTCGTACTAAGCTCGATCTTTCCAAATGCCGTATTGCGGTAATTAACCAGAAGGGTCGTGTTGGAGACGGCAATGGCTCTGCTAAACCGGATCTTGTCAATGTCCCTGATAAAACTGCTCTCCAGATGAGAGTAAGAACGTATCAGGGCAAGGGCATGCTTATGTGTGAAGAGGAGACCTTTGCACGTGATCTGGAATATCTCAACAAGGTTGCTACTGTACATCCTGAGATGATCACGTACTATGGTGACCCTTCTCTCCCCATTGGCGTTATCGTTGACAGGAACTTTATCAAGATGCTCGATGAGCGTCTTGAGATTCTTCCTGAAAGCGAAAGAACTTCGTGGATTATCCACGAGTTTGGCGGCGGACTTTCTAAGTCCGAAATGAGCATTGACGAATGCTCCAAGTGGCTCAGAAGATGTGCCAATGACGATGATAAGAAGACAATCATGGATATGTTTATCCGTGGTTTCGAGAGAGGGCTTAAGAAAAAGACCCTTGCATGCTTCACGCCTGATACCGATGGTAGCTATTTACCTTCTATGCTGAAAGGCATAGACAAGTGGTCAACCATCAAATCGCTCGACTCCATGTTTACTAAACTCTGGGGCGCTGATTGCCGTCCTACAGCTTGGATGGGTGGATACACCCTTGGGTTAACTCAGCATCCTGTATTTAAGGACGCTGGAGCTGCCTACAGGAAGGCACGTGGTAAGGACGGACTTGCCGTCGTCTTCGTGAACACGGAGACGTGGGAAAAGTTAGGTAAACCTACTGAGGCGGTGCTCACAAAGTTCCCGTCTCCGTCTGAACGTGGTGCAGTTCGAGTAGCTGTTCGTGTTAATGACCATGTATGCAACAACTGCATCGGTCTTGACATGAGCAGAGAATCTATGGCTCTTCTTGAAGCTATGAGTGGAGCCGACTGTGACGGTGATAAGTGCAACTTCATGAGCACTGTCATAAACAGGGACGGAAATAACATCCGTACTTGGCTTGGCAATATACTTGAGAATGCCGGTTATCGTCACATGACGGTTAAGAATATTCTGCCTGAAATGGCGGAGACGGCAACTGTAGACTCTGTCCTTGAGATGCATATAAAGGACGTGAATGCACAAGCTGGCATGACTGGTGTCATGGTTTCGGCCATGAACATCATCAAGCTTAACGCAAAGGGTAATCCTGATGCTGAAGCTTATGTCGGACGCTTTGAAAACATCACAGAAATGAGAATGGAAGACATTCTTAGCTGGATGGAGTACATTGGGCAGAATGGATGCAACGTCAAGATTGACGACACAAACAGGGCTGCTTGGTGGCTTGACTGTGGGCTGATCCAGGATTGGCTTGCAGAGTTCACTACTGGTCTGTCAGGCTCTGGCGTTCCGATGCCTGACAATATCAGAAACTTCTTCTGTGCGTTTAAGGATGCGATTGTGACTTACTGGGTGACTTCGATAGAAGAAGCCAATAAGGCTGCTATCGAATATAACAAGACGGCAAAAGAAGGGAAGAAGAAGCCTCTTATCCAGCTCAATAAGGACAAGCTTGTGAGGAGACTCACGATTGCAAACTCTAAGCTTTATGAAGCAGTTGAGGCTGTGATCTCAGAGTGTGACCAGTGGGCACACAAGAGAATCACTGAAATCAAGTGGGTTTCTGACAACGCTGTGACTGTTGAGGAATTCTGCAAAGCATATAAGGTTGATCCAAGCAAGGTTGACGCTCGTTTCGGATATGTCGGCAACTATATGCCTGACAAGTACAAGAGATATGGCTTTGGGCACATAAGTGCCGCAAGCCATAATCTTGGAAACAGCGAGGTATGGAAACACTGGGCTGGCACTTTCGCGGCGGCTCAAGACTATCGGAGAACCAAGAAGGAGACAAATGGAGAATACTCTGTTCGTCTCGCTCGTGTAGCAGAGCTTTGCAACGCTGCATGGAACAAGTCGAAGTATTCGACTATGTTCATGGTGAGTAGATATGTCCGCCAGATCGGTTACAATGTGACTGATGAGGTTGCTTTGAGCTATGAAAAGGAGTATGAGGGCAAGTATGCGCTTCCTATCGTACTCATGAATAGTGACAAAAAAAATGACTATACCACCACTCTCGCAGAAATCAAGAGTGGCAATATAGCCACCGGAACCATTAAGGGTGATCGTTTCGTAGTAAGCAGCACCATTAATGGTAAGAATAAGAATGTCGGGCTTCAGGTAGCAACTGAATCCGACCTTCTCATTAACGGGCTGAACTTACGCATAGACCAGCTCGTTAATGCGCGTATTGACGACAAGAACCACAAGGAGTACTATGTTGCTCTTTGCACTATCGTCGACTAATACGCTTACATTATACACCACAAATCTTGTTTTGTCAAGACTTTTTAAGAAATTTTCTTAAAAAGATTGTGGTGTAAGGTTTCCATTACCATCTGTACCTTTAAACAGGTGGTATACCAGTCTCTATATGAGACAAAAATTTATAGCCTACTAAGTAGGCAGAAAGGAGTACACTATGATGTACTACTACGTTGTTAATCACGCAGAGGAGGTTGGACTTTTCAAGTCCGATCTCGACATGAAGGATGGAGGTTCTGTATTTGCAGGACTCCATGACTTCACCATCGTCGGCTACAGCGTCGACAAGATAGAGATTGGTGGTCTTATCATCGATCTTGGAATCATCAACGACGATTCCGTCTTCTTCTCCGCTGAGAAGTGGAGAGAAGACGGATGGGCTGTTATCAAGCCCGTCGAGGTTTTCGATGCAGATGAGCTCGCGAAGCTCATTTCCGCAACGGTTAACGCGCAGTTAGCCGAATACATCGGCGGCGGCGTCAAGGAGGATGACGACACTGAGGACCTCAGCATGATCCCCAGCGTGGATGAAGACGACATGCCGTTCTAATCCATATAGGTTTCCTGAACCGCCTGTACCTATTAAAACAGGCGGTATCCCAGCCCTCATGAGGCAATATAATATATGGAGTCTATATGTTGGTTACAATAGGCTCTGAAAGGAGAGTGATGCTAATGAACCATTTTATAAATACCGTAATCCTGCTATTACTATATGAATACGTAGGACTATGGTATAAACGTCGACAGCCTAAACGACGATATTCCCCTTCGGGGCAAGACGTTCGCTTTTGCGCTCGTCCTTTCTTTCTGGTCGGCGTTTCTTTTCGGAGGTTACTTCTTTCAAGCGCGGTCATACCTCCGAATTTCGTCCGAGCGCATCACTTATCTTTCATCCTTTCCCTTCGGGACAGGAAAGATAATGGCAGACTCACACTGTTCATTGTGAGTTCTCCTGGATATAGTCTATCCAGATGCCATCGCTTAGAAAAACAAAGGGATTTTTTGGATAAGAACATATCTTCAAGCTTTTGCAAAATCGCTTGAGGATATGTCTACATTTCCGGGCAATACCTTAGCTTCATGCTATTTTATAGCATCAGAAACAAAGGGATTTTTCGGAAATAGAGTGGCTCAATCCAGAGTCATTTCTGATCCAACCCGCGCAACCCTTAGCACAATAGCAGCACTTCACTCTCATTTAATTATTTGAGGAAGTAGCCGCTATTCTCACTGGAGACCGTGCTTGTGCGAGTGCCTACAAAACCAGTATATCATATTCCCTTCGGGGCTCTGGATATACTCTTTCTTGTAGGGCGTACTTGTACAAGTGCATTCTCTTGTGAAAACAAAGGGATTGCTTGGAAAAATAAAACAAAGCACCCGGATAAGCTATAAACCGGGAAGGAGAAAAATATGAAACTCAAACTCAACGAACTTGTAAACGACAAGAGAACCATCGTCACTGCCCTCTGTGAGGGCAGACACGAGATGCCCGAGAATGTGGTTGGCTCGATCTTCCCCATGACGGTCGATCCGACCAACGTCGATGAACTTGATCGCATTGCGGTTGAGTTTGTCAGATCAGTTGACGGCAAGGATATCCACCTTGTCGTCACTGGTCTGTCAGTTGCACTGGTAGCTGTCATCAAGGCAGTGACCGCTTGTGCAAATGACAACTCAAGTGCCACGAGCTTAACACTCTGGCACTTTGATCGTGCCACTGGAGATTACTACCCACAAAAGGTAGTAAAATTTCCAGAGATATGTCCGTTTTGCGGGCATATCATAGCCCCAGGTGAATGGGGCTGTAGCGCATGTGAGTCAACCTAATGCGCTATATACGCAGAGTGGACCGATTAACTTTAAGTTAATCGGTTTAATGCGGCAGCTCGGTCACAAGCCCGAGCAAATTCATAACAACATAGCTGCATTTCTCCTATTCACATGGGAGATACAAGGAGGATACTATGGATACCAACACCAACATCATCATCGCGTACAACGGAAAGCGTGAAATCTTCACGATTGTCGCCAAGAAGCACTACGCGCTTGGCGACACCATCGATGGTAACAAAACCGTCTATGCCATCGTTAACAACGATAAGGCATATATTGCGACAGCGATTCGTGCAGACGGAGACGGCGAATGGTACCGAACCATTTTGTACCACGATGGCAAGTACGATGTGAATGATCCGGAGTACGTCGAGTACCGTAGGCGCGGAGATACATGGTGTCTCCATAACGGAGATACCCAGGATTTCTACGAGAAATACAGGCGAAATCTAGTAAGATACATAGGTGACGGGTTAAACTGTCTTCTTCAATTCGAAGAGACATTTACCCAAACTATTGGATTGAACCTGTACGATAAAGGGTACACGAACAAAGCCATTAGAAATGGCGAAGTCGTGTATTCCGAGTGGATACAGCGTGGACACCACTAATCGCAGAGTGGACCAGCCTATTTATTAGGCTGGTTTAATGCGGCTATTACCGGTCACAAGCCCGGAGTTTCGCAGATTAAAAGGAGGTACGAAATTATGAAAACATATTTCGTAGTCAACAGAAACGACCGCTCTAAAATTGGATATTTCCAGTCCAATCTTCTTCTCACTGATGGAGCAATCCTCAGCGTAAGAGGAGAGGGTATCTACTCTGTGATTGCCTATGCAGATAAGCCAATTAGATTCGGTAATTTTCTTTGCCCGGATTATATCCAGACAAAAGATATGCTTAATTCTCATGAGCAGGAGTGGACATTATTCAGTCCTGTTGAGATCAAGAGCGCCGAATCTCTTATAGCTGTTTATAAGACGGCTATAAACACAAGATTAGTATCTTGTGTCTGCATAGGCTGATTTTACCATCATTTCCCTATTGACTGTATTGTAGATATGTGTTATAATATATCCATAATGCAGAAAAGAAAGGAAGTGTAGGTAAAATGCGCAGCCTGAACATAGGACTTTGTAAATCTCAAGAGACTCCTTATCCTGACTTTATATCTGAATACATATTCGATATAGATTCAGTAAACAAAGAATCTCTTGAGACTTATGGATCCGAACTCAGTACACAAGCATTTATGTTTGTTACAGAGTTAAAAAGCAAAATGCTTGGCGCGTTACGTCTTAACATTTATGTCCCTGAAAAATCAGAAATATTGTTAGTGATGATATTGCGTGCCATCTATTGCACAGCCTATCTTGAAGTAAACATTTATCACTACATAAAACCAGAATATGGTTTTAGTGATAGTGATTCAAATAGATGGGTATCTCAAAACTTTCAACTAGTCCCTGAAATAGACAGGGATACCATGATGGTAAGACCACATTCAATGAATGAGGCTTACTACTCATAACGAATCCGAATAAGATATAATAAAAAGAGTCTTGTATAGTTAATATACAGGCTCTTTTTGTTATATATAATTCCCTTCGGGGCAAAGGAGTAAATCAAATGAGCGCAAAAACCAAAAACATTATAGCAAATATAATCCTCGCAGTAATGTATGGCATAGGATTCTGGGGAGCAATGTTAGCTGGAGGCGCAATTATCTATGGATATTATATCCATAGTCTTGTAGCAATCGCAGCAGTTGTTACAAGTATATTGGTGGCAAACAAAGCCGCCGATTATATAATCGATGGTGATTATATCACCAAGTCGACTAAGCGACTTTAAATAGACATCAGGCTTAGTGCGTTCTCTGGATATATGTATCTATATATTCAGAGAGGTTGTAAAAAATCCCTTGTTATAAAACAAAGGGATTTTTTAGTATATGAGTTTACTTGTATACTATAAAAATATCTTTTAACGTTGCCCACTACTTCAGTGTGGGAGAAAGTGTGATCCAAATGATGAACATTACAATCGTCCCGAGCAACATCTTCAACTTAGGAAAATTCGAAGTCCGAATCAAGGCTTCGTATGACAAGATCACCACGAAGTACCACGGTGACATCAAAGTAGCCAGATACCTTCTGTACACTCCGTACAAGAAGGGCTGGCGTATCTGCCAGGCAACGTGGGACAAAAGAACCTTCACGCTTCCTCGGCTTGATTTCTTCTATCTCAATGAGATGGGAGTATGTGTTCCCGCTGCTGGAAAAGTTGACGATGATACCAAGCGCGTCATTGCCACGCTCTGTGACAGCTATGATAAGCAGGTCACTATGGCGAGAATCAACGGTCATAGGCACCAGACAGTCGAGGAGCTTCTCAATGCTCCGTTTGACAACAACAAGGTTGAGGAAACCGCCGAGACAACCAATGAATCTGCTGAGACCGAGAACAACATCCCTGAATTCCAGGAAGTCGTAGTCCAGTAATGGATCTATTATAGAATCTATAGTATCGGAGTAGTATCTGATACTATAGGGTCTGTAATAACTCACACAGTTCACTTAACTTCTCAGTTTCTCTTCGTTCCTAGTTCCTATGTTTACCTAAAGCCCGGTACTGGATCTATTATAACGCATCCAGAAAATAAAATCAAGTGACTTTTTGTAAACTTTCCGTATTCAGAAAAAATTTCCTTGTACATTATCTTGACAGGTTAATTTCAAAATTAACAACTGTATGGTATAATTTACTTGGAAACAATTAACAAGGAGGCAATAAAATGATCAAGCGTAAGCAAACGATGAATGCCATGATTCCGTACTTAATGAAGAAAACAGACATGGCAATCATAATTCATCGACTCACCGTTGTCGACAATGACAATTATGGGCTTCAGATGAAAGTTGACTTTACAACAATCGAAAATAATAAGCTCATCAGGCTCAATGATGAGCTTATCAAGAAGATGAGCGACAGAGAGCTTGTCTTCAAAGATACGTGGCATAACGCTACGAAGTCCTTCCCCGAAGGCAGAAGAATCCCCTGCTCCGCAATAGTCCAACTGTGTTATGGCGATGCGGGCGAAACCCAAGAGTCATTATTACTTAATGGCATCTGGGGTAGACGCGAAAACAACAACACTTATAGCTTTGCTATCAAGTGTTTGTCTAGCGATAATGAAATCATCAATAACAAATACCTTATCAATGATACTGATCTGGTAGATGTCTTACCTGACGACTTTATTCACTTCTCCTGCCTTGGCAATTCGCCTTCAGGAGAAAGACGCAATATGATTCTCTGTGGATCCGATCTTTACGATTGGGAAGCAATCATAAACAATGCGTCCGATGACTTTCTTAGTATCAACAAAGCTCCGAAGGATTACCTTCACATGGCAAAGGAATCAGCTAAACTGTTCCAGTGTCTTGCTGGTTCAAAATCCTTTGGTATCTGCAAACGGATTGCTATTTATAGCAAGAAGTTTGCAGAGAACAAGTTCGATGGTATGTGCTGGGGTGCATCTGAAGCGCTGGCGAACCATATCAAAGAATCATGTGGTAAGGATATTCATCCCGGCGCCCTTAACGGTATGTTTATCCAGGGCAGAATTGCCCAGGGTAAATATGGATACATAACGCTTCCCTCTCGAATGATCATGAACAAGATCAACTATCTCGCTAAGAGAGATGATACTCCTGTTCAGGAATTCACATGGGAAGAAGTTAAAGATCCTGCCATCAAGTCCAAAATTATCAACAAAGAAATCCCTCTCGTCATCATTGGCGATAAGGATGCTCCTATTGATATATTCATGGACGCAAATACACTTAAGTCAGTATATGATGTGAGCATTGCTCCCGAATACACTGTTTTAAGAGTATTAAAGGGCGACTCAAAAGTTCACTTCTCATCTACTATATTTGCTAAGTGCGCTATGAAGAATAGCGAGCTTACAGAGAAGATGACGAAGAAGCTCTTTGAGTATGACTTCACTGGTACTGCTCAGAGATCACTTAAGTCCGAAGGCAGAGTCTTATCTCTTGACACATTCGATGGAGATATATTCATGCGAGATGTACTTGTAGGCGCGTTCCCTGAATACAGCCGCAAAGATTCAAACGTAGCTCTTGATATAATCAAGAATCTCGTTGAAACAGCAAATAAGAAAATGTCCAACATGGGCATCTCTATGCGCGGATCAGGCAAAGGAATCGTTGTCGGCCCTGAAAACCTCTCCCAAGAATGCTTACTCGGAGAATTCGAGATGTACAACAGGCATCTTATCAAGATGTTTGCTGATCTCGATATACCGGAATCCGAAGCATTCGTAGCAGGATTCAAATATCCCACGATGGATGTTGATGAGTATGAGATTTATAATCTCTTATCGCTCAATACCATCAAGGCAAGACTCTCCAAGACAGTCAAGAATGAAAATCTGCGCAAGAATCTCGAACATGAATACTTCATGTATCAGGATTCAATAGCAGTTATGCCTTGCTCTGAAGTATTCAAGGAAAAGCATGCCGGATCTGATTTCGATACCGATATGATGCAATTCCTTATGCTCATAACGGATCAAGCTCTTGACATAATCAAGGAAAAGCATCCCGAGCTTGTAGGAGAGATGAAGTGTTATAACGACCTTTATCATATCCTCAAGCACGATCCCGTAATCGTTAAGATAGACCAGTAATGGTCTGTCTTAGCCCTTCGGGGCAATAGAAAAAACAAAAACAAAGAATCAAAAGGAGAACACAAAAATGGCAAATCTTGATTGGAATTTCGGTCTCGCAGACCAGGGCAAACTGACCTACAACAAGGTATCTGGAATAACGTTCAGCATCGGTGAAATCTCTAATGATGTAACAAAGTCCCAGCTCATCGCAAATGTTGATGATGAGATGAGAGTTAAACTTATCAAGGCACTCAAGCTCGTCAAAGACAAGGATTATATCAATCCTTATGTTGGTCTGGTCAAGGATGAAGACAATGTCGTTTCTATCTCTTATGAGAGAGAAAAGAGGCTCTATGATGAATTCATGCATTGTGCCCAAACCAAAGCAGATTGGATTAAGTTCTTATCTGACTATTCCAAGGTAGGCAGAATGAGACAAGAGCTCACAATCGACTATGCAAAGAAGTTAACCGACTTGTCTGGCATAACCGAACTTCTCATGCAATCCGTCATCTGTATGGGCATGAAAGGAGCTAAGATCTCATTCGATAAGAAAGAGGGTATATCATATACTCTTCCGTCTATCAAGAATCTGATCGATGCAAATCCCAACAAGATCATTGTTGGAGACCCTCTCTGGAAAACAATCTCAGCATGCATGAGTTATGTCCAGAGAACGACAGACACTTCTATTCTTGATTATATTCAGGAGCAAGAGCCTGTATATGAGATCGAACAAGTTCTCAGGGATATGAAAGAGCGCGACTCAATCTATCTCGAAATCAAGAATATGTTCAAGGATCTCGTTGGGTCAATCAGATCCGAAGACAGTGACGGCAATGACTTTGACGATACAACATCGCAGGCAGACAATACCTTCAATGATGGTATTGCAAGACTTGAAAATATGCTCCGCGCAGCAACCAAAGACATATCTCCTGAAGAGAGGGCAGCAAACATCAAAGCCTGTGCAAGACGTGGCAATGATGAATCCGAGAATACATTCTATCTGCATTTATGCAAACCTGAATATATTCTCTGGCTCGATTCTCTCGGTCTGGCTTCTGTTCCCTTTGTTGGTGAGCGTCTTTATGACGAATCCGCCAACGAGAACAAAGTCAAAGAAGGAGATGTTCTTGAGTTCACTGATGGTGAATGTGATGATGGTACTCATGTATGCTTCATTGAAAAGCCATACAGTGGCAAACTCAAGATCTTCGCAAAAGATGGCAAACTGTATGCTGGCAAAGCAATCAAGGATGCTGTCAAAGTCCCTGACATCAACAATAAGGCAACCGTCAAGGTGATGATGTCTTATTATGCCGGTGAAGATGTCAAAGCCAAATACGAGACAATCACAAATCGTGCCAAGAATAAGACCAAGATAATCAAGAAGGACAACAAGTACTTCATGGTTATCAGGTCTGCCGATGGCGAAAAGCTCAACATTCCTGTCTTTGTCCATAAATCTCTCGAAGATTTTATCGTAGGCAAATACGGAAATATTGTTGGCACAAGATGCAATCTTATTCATGGCAATACCAAAGATGTATATGTCATGTATGTAGATATTGACTTTGATTGATTGTCTTTTTTATATAGCTTATCTGGTATAATCTCTTATATTTATATAATGGACTTTACCGGATAAGTTATATAACTCACACGCTCTCTTGTTATAAAGTTGCTACTTCATTTTTCATTTTTGTGTTCCTTGTAACTTTATAATTTGTTTTTTTCTCCTTTCTTTTAATGCTATACTTATTATGTAAGTGGTTCGCCTCCTTACACTATTTACATGATAAGTATATGCATTATTAGAATGAGAATTAACTCACACACTTTTTTGATTATATATATTCATTTAATTTTATTTTACTTTATATATAATCATAGCTTCTTGTTTGCTAATATGTATATGATAACTCATTTTATTTATTTTATATCTTATCATGTATGTATTAGTGGACAAGCAGTCCACTACAAAAAATATTTTATTTTAAAAGGAGTTCTTATCATGAACAATACCATCATCATCATCGCCAAGGAAGAGGCTGTCTGCCGTTACTCGCTTTCAACCAATGAAGAGGGCAAGACCGTTGCCAAGAAGTGCACTCCCGAAGCAGTCGTTGGCAGCAACGTAAAAGCTGCAAGCCGTATCAATGCCCTCAACGATGTCGTTCATTGCCTTCAGCAGATCGACAAGAAGGACAAGTTAAGCAGCCCAATCAAGATTCTTACTATTGATATGGTGCTCAATCCAATCACCAATGGCACTCCTCTCTTCTGGTTTGCCAATGAAGGGAAGACAAGCTCCGGAGAAGAGCTTAACAAGAAAGAGATTGACCTTTGGACAGAGTTTTACAGCCTGTATGGAAGAAACGTAACAAAGGTTATTTTCGGCTCGGTTTCATCCGCTGTAACATTCGCAAGAAACTCAAAGTATCCTATTACCAAGGATATGAGAACAATCGCAGAATACATCAATTCCGCATGGGATGACGTCAACGCAAAGAGCAAGACTGTTGAGGATATGGAGACAGACGAAATTTAAATCTACATATCATATTCAATAACAAATATATATATAAGCGGCGTTCTCTACGAGAGACAGCAAGGGTTGTCCGTCAAGCAACCTCTACTCTGAAAATCTATTGATCTGACCAGAGAAAGACAAAAGATCATTCATATATGCATAATATAACAGTAAAAAGCATATGTGTATTTCAGCCTGTTCATGGGCTCAACAAATTCCCATGTAAAAGAAATAGATAAATTTGTTGGCGTGCAAGCATTGCGTGTTAATGCTACATAGAAAGCAGGCAACTATCTTAAATAGCCTGAAGTTTATCAAAATCTTGTAATGATAGACTATGTGACTTCAAGTGTCACGATAGTAACAAGATAAGTAATTCCCAAACGATTGTCAGTGTCTAATAAGAATTGCTTTTGGTCGAAAATCCATGAACATTAATGACCTGACCGTATACGTATTTACTAGATTATATGCAATGCATGGCATATAGTCTGTCCTGGCAAGTTATAGGTTAACTTGTCAGGATTTTTCTTATTCAAAAAACAAAAATATAAAACATAAAAATACAAAAGATAAAAGGAGTATATTATCATGGTGGTTCTGAACAAGAATGATATGTCAAGCATTATGGCAGGATATGGTACATGGGGAGACATGACCGTAACGCTTAAGGATGGTACAAAGTTTATTGTGCCCAAAAGATTCACCACTACCGAGAGAAAGAGAAAAATTCTGGCACAGCAAATCAAGGCAAGAAACTTCAAGGGATTCACCGTACTCGCATTAGGAGACGAGCAGTAACACAAATAAGCAAAATAACAAAAGACAAGAAAGAAGGAATATACAATACTTATATTTACGGATGGTGCCTGCATGGGCAATGGTACAGAAAACGCTCGTGCAGGTTGGGCTTATGGGGTTTATGATGACAAGACCCTTACAAAGATTATAGATCAGAAAGGAAGAGTAAAAGGCACCCAGACAAATAACCGTGGCGAATTAACAGCAGTTTACGAAGCACTTAAGTATGTAGCTTCTCTTGACCCTACAGGAGAAGAAATCAAGATATATAGTGACTCAGAAATCACTGTAAAAGGAATTAGAGGAGTATGCAATAGAAATGCCAATAAAGATATTTGGCATCAAGTTGAGCTTTTATGTGATATTATAAACTCAAAACAGCTCAATGTAGATGTCAATTTTATAGAATCACATATGGGTTCAACAGATTCAAAAGACCTTCATAATTTGAATAACGAGGTCGATAAGCTTGCCAAGATAGCAAGCAGAGCACTACTATAAAAACAAAAAAACAAAAACATATACACACACAAAGGAGAATACTAAAATGGAATTCACTATCAACGGAGTCACTTATAACAAAGAAAGCTTCTGCGAGGCTTTCAACGTCAACATCGCAGATTTCGACGAGGTTTACGCAGCGGCTAAGGCAAGAGGAATCGTTAAGGAAACTCTTAAGCAAAAGAGTCCTTTCGATAAGTTTATGGATGAGTTAAATCTCCATAACGCAGCAAACGATGTCAAGAACGAAGAGGTCTGGGAAGAACAGAAGCGGCGCGAAGACAAAACCGAAAACAAATGCAAATATGAGAAGGTTACATTTGAATTCAGGAACGCATACGAAGCCAAGGCTTTCGTAGACATGGTTACAGGAGAGGGTCTTTCTACAGAAAATATCGATTATACTCCTGACAACAAGATTATCCTCAAAGAGATCACTCAGGCTGAGTATAACAAGTTCGCTGCATGGTATCAGACCCGTAAGTTTACCAATGAAGCAGTAAGAGGTATTGGTAAGACCACTACCACTGCTGCTAACGTAGGCAAGTATGCAGCAGAACAGATCGCGGCTCCTATCGCAAAGTCCGGCATCAAAGCACTCGGTATGCTTGCCAAGACTATTACAAAGACCGCAGTCAAAACCGGCTCTTCTCTTCTTTCAACTATAGTTGAAACTGCATCTGATACCTGCTCTGACATCAAGTCTGATCCTGAAGTCATTAAGGCTATGGATAATGCCAACAAGGCTAAGAATAGCATAGTAAATGGCACAGGAAATACAATTCTTACGAAAGGAATAAGCATCGGCTGATATTATATATGGACAGCGCATCTAATTTCCCCGGAGGATACTATCCTCTTGCAAAAACAGTACACATGTTTACTGATGGTGCCTGCTCAGGTAATCCTGGGGCAGGCGCCTATGCCTGTATCTTACAATACAAAGAACATGAAAAGATAATCTCTGATTATTCTCCCAAAACCACAAATAATATCATGGAGCTTACAGCAGTAATCAAGGGGTTTGAATCCATCAAGTACCCCTGTGATGTTGAAATAACTTCTGATAGTAAGTATGTGGTTCAGGGCGCAACCGAATGGCTCCCTAACTGGAAATCCAATAACTGGAAGACAGCAAACAAGAAGCCAGTAGCTAATCAGGAGTTGTGGCAGAGACTCGATGAACTTATACAAGAACATAAATCAGTTAAGTTCCATTGGATCAAGGGGCACAATCAACACTTTTATAACTGCAAGTGTGATAAGATAGCCACCGATCTTATTAAGCTGCATCAGAATATCCCAATAGACAATAGCATAGAAGAGGATCCACAGTATACGATTGATACAATAGCAATGTGAGTCTAATATAAGGATAAGGATAAGAATAAAAATAACCTGTTTTGATATAGAGGTATAAATCTATATTGGGACAGGTTATTTTTTTATTTTTAGGGTTATTCTGTTATAGGTTGTCTGCGCAGATATACTCACACAACTTTTTATATTTTATTTTATTTTATTTTTTTATATTTTTATTTTTATATTTTTATTTAAAGTTTTTATGGAATCAATTTGCTAATATCAAGTTATTTTTATTTTTAAGTGTACACAAGCAAATAGATTCAAAGCAAATATAAATAGCCCAAATCATTTTATTTTATTTACAAGGGCTCTTTTATAATGGCGGCGCACTACTCTATACCCTCTCAGCTTATATTATATTTCCTAGGGATATTATATATTATATATACTGTATAAGGGGGCGTGCCTGTGCGAGCGCCATTCTATATATATGCCCGAGCGCAGCGAGGGCTTATATTTAAGTCGTATGCTCTTATTATAATCGTATGTATTTCAAGCGGCCGTATGCCCAAACTAATTATAAGCTATAATATATATAATTATAATATAAATTTGGACGCATGAATACAATAGGATCCAAATACTATTATGATAAGAGCATAGACATATACTCAGGACTGTATATAATATATAAGAGTATATATATAAGAGATATACTATGATATAAGTATACGGGTCATAGAATAACTCAGTCCTGTAAAACATAGATTTTGAGAAGGCAGTCGGGCTCGATTTATTTTTTATTTTATTATTTTTTATTTTATTTTAAGTTTTATTTTTTGATTTGTTTTTATAATATATGTTTTGAAGATTGCAGTTAAAATGATTCGCGTTCAATTTTTAGATGACTGTAATAGCAAAATGAGTCCTTCTCTGCCCTCTCATTATCCAAGAGCCAATTATACATCAATATACATTGATTATGCAAAAAACCCTATTCTACCCCTATGTAAAAGGAGAATAAATCGTGTATAATTATACGCAATATACATTTTTGCATAGTATATTTGGCATTGAAAAAATATTTATCCCTTTGTGTGTAAAGATAATTCTTAATAGTAAACCCTTTCCTATAGGAAAGGGTTTACTATTAAGGAGTGGTTTTAGCAATATAATTTTATTTTAAGTTATATAAATGGGCGCATAGAATGCCCTTAATGACTTCTCTCTATAAGAGAGAGTATATATATAAAACTATGATCTATATAGTCTAAGAAAATATATATAATATAAGTTAAGTAAGCCCCCTGTATCTAAGAGATATAATTTAAAATAAAATAAGCCAAGTTATTTTTATGAGTCATGATTTAAATATAATTTATATTTTATTTTTTATGATCAAGGATATATAAAACAATAGAGTCATAAACATAAATTATAATAAAATAAGTGGTCAGAGCCATAAAATAACTTTTTATGTAGTATTTTGCAAGAAAACGAAAGTGGGCTTGCAAAAATACTATAGTCTATATATACTGATTTTGAATAAAAGCAGGTTTTTATGCAAGATGATATATTATAATCTTGCAGAATATATATTTACCAACGTATATAATTTTATAAATTATAGTCCATGAGATATAAGTCTTTATAAGACTATATATACTGGTAAACAAAAAGCGTTTTGCTAAGAGAATATTTATATTCGTTTTAAGGCCATTTTTAAGCCAATTCAGAGGGGTTAAGAAACTTTTTAAGGAATTTATATTAAAAAGGATTTTGGACGCAAATAAACGCTTAATTTTAAGTTTTCGAATATATTAGCTATATGTATGGCGCTTGATAAGAGAAGACAAGACATATAGCTAAGAGAAATTTAATTAGACTCAAGTGGGCGCTCGGGACACTTGAAGATAAGAAAATATTTTAACTATTTTGATGGACCATGTTAAAATAACTTAAAAGTTATAGTAAATCCCTTTTCTTTAGAAAAGGGATTTACTATAAAAGGTCCTTATATGCGCGCGTATGCATATAAAATTTTTAAAAAGTACCTGGTTCTAAATATATTTTTATTATATTTTCGATATATATTTTTATTAAACATAGATGGTTCAAGAATATATTTATATTGTATATCGAGCTACATATATCTGATTAAACAGAAATGGTTCAAAATATATTTTTATTATATACTTAACGCTATAAGATCACTTAGAAACAAGTAGCCTAAGAATATATTTATATTATATTTTAGATATACGATTCTATTAGCTATATACAGCTCAAGAATATATTTTATTATATATATACCCTCTCTTAGAATATATAAAGCCTATTATAGCTTTGGTATAATAAAGCCGCCAAAATATAAGTAGGTATATATATCTCTTAGACATAAGAGTTTTTATAGTCTTGTTACTATGAAAACACTTATATATAAGTGGCAGTGTGCATATCTCTTAGATATAAGTCGGAGCATATTCTTTACTTCCCTCTCTCTTCTCTCTTATTGGCTTGTCTCTCATTCTTTCTCTCTCTATATATGTATGTATATTCTTAAGAAATAGGATTTTTTATGATTTGGAAATATAGATGAAAGTAAAAGGGATTATTTATCCTGCGCCTCGATTTTAACTTAAAATATAATAAAATAAGATTTATAAAGGATTAAAGCATCATGATAGACTTAATCGAACAATATAATAATTATATAAAAAGCCATATAATAGAAAACAGTGATAATATAAGAATATGCAAAGATATGTTATGTGCAATTAAAGGTGCAGCTAACAGATATTCAAATATAATAGATGCAAATTCAAATAACACAAGATTTATATATCACGACCATCATATAGTCAATGGATATTATTATGTAAGTGATGCCTTATATATAGAAAATAAGAATATAAAAAATAATGATCGTAGTTTATATTATATGGATCATACAAAAGTTGTATATGGAAATGTAACGCGCGGACTTTTAGATAAATTTAATTCTATATACATTAAAGATAAGAATTATATAGCCATTGATAAACACAGAAACAAAAGAATATATTATCCAGAAATATTTTGGTCTCCTGCGTCGGAAATGAATGATTATATAGATATAATATATTATCGGTTAAAAATAAAAGTTCAGCCTATAGATTCGGATGAAATAAAAATAAGATGAAGTAAAGCAAAAAAGCAAATATGATAGATTTAATCAAACAATATAATGATTATATAAGAAATAATATAATAGAAGGCGATGGAGATATAAGAATATGCAAAGAGATATTACGGGCGATCAAAAGATCAGCAAATATATACGCTGATATAATAAATAAAAGACAATACTCCTCAAGATATGTAGCTAATCCAGATGTAATCAACGAATATTATCATGCATGTGGTGGCTTATTTATTAAAAGCGAAAATAATAAAAATAATGATTATGGCCAATATATAGATCCATCAAAAATCATATATGGAAATATGACGTGCCAACTTCTGGATAAATTTAATATTATATATATTAAAAACAAAAGTTATATAGCGTTTGATGGCGCCCGAAATAGAAGAATATATTATCCAACATTACTTGGTTATTCAACGCCAGGAAAAGAGATAACAGAAAGTACTTATATAGATTCTATAACTTATCAGATAAAAATGAAAATTCAGCCTATAGATTAGATATAATAGACATGATAGACTTAGTAAAACAATATATAGATCAGATTGAATCAGCTTGTGTAATAAAAGCTATTTTTAAAGCTGTTAAGATATATGAAAAGAAGTATCCTGTTGTATTCAATATATGTAATTATTCTTGTAAGTATTGGAACAATATAATGATAGAAAGTATAGAGATAAAATCTGGGCGCACTTATGGTATCACTATTCTAAGAAATGATTTTAATAATAAAAGAATGATTCCTTATTATTTGAATGAGATAGGTCAACTTGTATGCGCCGCATTAAATATGCAAATATATAAGATAGATAGATTAGATAGAAATAAGCTATGATAAACTTAATAAAAGAATATATCACTCAAACTAAAAGTTATAATGAAGAATTTAGCGGCGAATATCCGTTAATATTTTCTTTACAGAATGATTGTCGTATACTGAAAGAGTTGTATAAGGATATGCGAATATACGCCGAAAAATATAAAGTTCACTTTAATTTAGAGAATTATCCACTTGGTATTATGATCACGACTTCTGATAAAGATTATAACTATAGCTATAGCTCTATGGTTGCTAAACAAGATTGTGAGTCAAATAAGAAAATGTATTATTATTTGAATATGTTAAATAGAGATGTAAATGCTGTACTTAAAAGAAAAAATATATATAGAACCTGGATATAATATAGACTCAAGCTATGATAGATTTAATAAAAGAATATTTAAGTAAAGACAGATCAGAGCCGGAAACACAAGAATATACAATAATTGGCGATTCTGCGAATGCAATAAGCATAATACAATCAGCAGCAAAAGAATATATGAAGCTTTATAGTCAAATAAGTATTTGTATATTTAAAAATGAAACTAATGATACATATACTGTATGGACAACAAATCGTAATAGCAAAGATCTTGATGACGCTTGGTATTTTAGTATTGACCCGAATTCTTTATCTGAATACTATATAAATCTTGGTTTAGATCAGTTAAGAGAAGGTATAAGTAAAGTATTAGGCGGGCAAAAAATCAAATCTATAAAATATAAAAACGAAAACTATGATTGATTTAATAAAAGAATACTCAAACTATTATATATCAATACAAGAAACACAAAAATACGAAATCCTAGATAATATCAAAGACGATTGCTGTGTTATAGACATCATAGAAATAGCTATGAAAAAGTATATAGAAAAATATAGTGGAGATTGGTTCTGCATCGGAAAGTATTCACATTATTTCGATTACCCATACGATGTATATACTATATATATTATAAATAAGCATCGACAGTATAAGAATTATAAAAGAAAAAAAGGAAAATATGAATACAGATTTGAAATCAATTATCCTTATTCTAAGCTTAAAACTGATATGAATTACTATTTTGATAAGTTAAAAGACAATGTAAGTAAAGCTATTGGACACGAAGCCTTAGGCTATAAAGTACGATAATGATTGACCTGATAGAAAAAGTAGCGCAGCAATACGAAAAAGATAAAGAGCAAATAGAATTAGCTAAATGGGTTATAGATTACGTAGATAAAAATATAACAGATATAATAACCGACAAAGAAGATCCCTTACTAGATGTCGATAATGATGAAACATGGATGCTGGACATTGATTTTCCATATATAATATACGGTCATGGCAATGCAACAATTTTTAGGTATTGGCTTACAATTTTTTCAAGAAGATACCATAGGCATTTTAAAACATTCGACAATATAACATATGAATTCACAATAGGTAAATTTCTTGATTTCAAAATGGATAAGTGGAGAATGAAAATGCACGGCATATATGCTTTATGCGTTACAAGAAAAAGAATAAAACATCATGATTGACTTAATAAAAAAATATTTGAATAGCAAACATATAGATCGAAATAAGCTGCGCTCTGATCTACTTGCAATCTTTGATCATGAAGCAAAAATATTTGATAGACCAGCATTTGGAGGACAACAAATATATGGACGTATTCATGTAGATAGCGACCATAGTTTTCCATTGCCTATAGAATTTGATTATTATATAAAAGGTCGTTATACAAAAGATGATTTGCTTGATTTTGAAAAGAAATATATTACAAATCATAGTTATATATTCAAATACAAAAATTCAAAAAAGAAAAGAATAAGAGTGTATGAGCCAAATATAATATGGAATGAATTAGAAATAAGCAATAATGGATATATAAATGTTATAGAATATGTTATCGATATACCATATTAAGTAAGATAAAAATAAGAGATAATGATTGACTTGATTAAAGAATATATCCATTGTGAATATATAGATCCAAAAGAAGCAGCAGAGTATATTTTTGAATGCGCCGAAAAATTCGTAAATGAAAAATTGCAGAACGAAACCATAGACTTGAATTATTTTAGTGGAACTCAAGTATGGAATATGCCACCAACAATACTGTTTAAGAGCAAAATTCCCTATTCAGAAGAATGGATAAAAAATTTTGGTCGCGCACTTTATAATATCAAAAAGGACAAACTTATTATCAGAACAATTAACGGCATTAAATGGAAAATTCAAGTTGCACAAGGCTATGATTGTAGACTCCTTGGTAATCCTTACAAATGGATTAGTGGAATGAGTAATCTGTGTGTCGTAGTTAATAGATATATAGAAGAAAAACAATAGTATAAAATGGATAATATTGACTTAATGGATGATATTGAATTATTGTATGATTATTATAATCATTTTGCCCCAGCTCCAAAACCTGAACATATAAGCTATAATATTTGTTATGAAGGATATGGAAGTGAAGAAAATTGGCACGCCGAAACTTGCCCATATACTTTTATTAGCAATATTAGTACTTACGAAGAAGCTCTAAAGGAATTAAGAAGCATTAAGAATAAGGGCGATAAAAGCTTTTACGAACAGACAAAAATGGATACAAACGAAATAAAAGTTTATATAAAAGCAATTATTCATAGCTGTGGCAATGTTTATGAAAAGCAATATCAATTTGTATGGTTCAAGAAATCAAAATACTAAAAAGAGGTACAACAATATGACACAAAAAAGATCAGATATTATGTATGTGGTATCGGCTATGACGAAAACGACTGTATAACAGACGACGAGTGGAGTTTTGACGACTTCGACACTTACGAAGAAGCTTTGAAGCTATATAAAGAGCTCGAAGCAGTAACCGATACTGCGTCTTTCTTTGAAGGCAAACACTTAGATACATATCAGATGCTGATCCAGCTCGAAGAGTGTGAAGAATCAGATCTGTATGGTGCAGAATGTATTGATGTAAAGAAAGAGTTGTGGATCGAAAATCCGCGCTTTTTAAGATAAATGCATGATAAATTTAATTGAAACATATAAGAATAATATAAATGCACTTGAATCCAATCCTTTAAGTAAAGTATTAAGGTTTATGTTAGAATGCACCGATGATTATCATGCCATATATTGTGAAGATGGCTTTCTCGGAAAAGCTGCCACAGAATTTCATGTAAAAGTATATTTGTTGGTTTACGAATATGCAAATAAAGAAGATATGTGGTTCTGTTTTAGTATATGGAAAGATAACACAATACGAGAAAAAGTAAAAGTAGATGAATGGCTTGATTTTTATAACAATAAAATATTAGGGCGAAGTTTCTTTTATAAAAATCATTTATATGTTTTTAAAGATGTAAGATATACAACTTACGAAAAGAACAATGAATATATAAACTGCTTATCATATGATATAATAAAATATAATCTATCTTTAAAAGAGAAAAATTATGAATAAGAGAGAATCAAAAAGAAACAGTATAAGGCAATTCTCGGCACAATCATCTTTTCTGAGACTATGAATCCTAAACGCTATGGACATAAGTATACACTATTCTATTATGACTTTGATCCGCAGAATGAATGGCAAGCTTATGATTATTCAGTGTTATGGTATATATATAATAATGCTTCAGTAAAAGATGAAATAAGAAAGCTACATTATAATTTCAAGAAAAATAAATTAGAATATCCTATTTATAAATACAGATATTCTAGAAAGATATATGTAAGGAAAGATAATGAGATATACTGCGAATAAAAATAGGTGGGTAGCCTTTGTCGCTGCCATTTTCATGTTATTTGTACTCTGCTGTTCTTGTTCAACAGATCAGGAGAATAATATAACTTCAGGAATCGTTATAGATAAATACGATTATAGACCACATTATACTTCAATAGTTAATAAGATCCCGATTACGTATTATTATTCAAAACGCTATAGAATCAAGATACAGAATACAGTTGAAGATCAGACTATTGAACAATGGATAGAATTAGACAAAGAGACTTATGATGCATATGAAATAGGCGATTGGTATCCACGAGAAAATTATGCTATTTTAGAAACAGAAGCAACAGAATGAAATTAAGAAAATTCATAAAAATATTTAATGACACTCTTGTGGTAAAATATACAACCAAAGAAGTACCAGATAATGATCGTATAGTACTCTGTGTGTATGAGAGATTCCGTTACTGCAATAACTGTAAAGACAAAATACAGTGCTATCAGCTTTGTAGATATATAAATGGAAAATGGTATTTTACAGAAGGAAATCATTTTAATTTTAGGATAATCAAATGGTATGATTTACCAAAACTAAACGACGAGGAATAAATATGTCCAATAGTATAGAAGTGCCGCTTACACTCAAGAATCCGGTAATATTAAAGTCGAATATGTGGTTCGACGCGCAGCTTTGCCCTCCCATTATAGACATTCCAGTATTACATGGAAAGCGATCAGAGCGTATCCTCTGTTGTGTTGAACAGAAAGATGGGCGAAGAATGGTCAAAGAAGGCTATGCCTTTATATATTCAGAAGATACCAATCATATAACATGGAAAATTCCAGGGACTATATATAGAGTAACTCATTGGACATATATGCCAGAGTTACCGAATAAATAAAAAAGGAGCACAAATCATGGACGCAAAAGAATTCCTTAAAGTGTACAATAGGATGTGCACAACTCTTAAAACACAACACAAGTGTAATAAAGAAGATTGTCCTATTGGTAGAATATACACATGGGATCCTAATAAAATAAGACCTTCTTGCTACGATATTGTATGTAAATGTTATTCTGAAGCAGTTGACATTGTTGAAGAATGGTCAAAAGAAAATCCAGCTAAGACAAGACAGTTAGAGCTTTTAAAAATATTTCCAAAAGCAGAAACAGATGAAGAAGGCGTTGTAATGTTATGCCCTGCAAAAATAGATTCAAGTTTTAAATGTAGAATAAATAATGCTACATGCAGTCAATGCTGTAAAGATTATTGGTCAGAAGAGATCGAATAATAATGAGGTATTTTTATAATGCACGATTATATCAATGAACCAACCGATTATATCTGTCCATTTCTTAAAGCGTATAATATCGGGGACAGATATACCGAATGGCAGAATGTTAAGTATAAGCTACCTGTAGCAAATCAGTATGTTCTTATTTATGTAAAAGAAAAAAATGATTATACTATGGTTACATGGACCTATGGTACAATCACTTATCAACCAGAGGGTATTTGGTTTAGTGAAGATAAGTGGTATTATAATCAATATAGAATAGAATATTGGATGCCAATTCCTAAAATACCAGAATAAAAACAATAATGGATTATAAGAAAAATTTAGAGCTAATCAAAGAAATAGAAACAGCTACACAATCTGTTACTAAACATGTTACTGTACCTAAGCTGGTAAAATGTAAGGAATGTTATTATAGCGAGCCGCTTCCCTTCCGTAAAGAGCATATACAGCTATATTGCCGGACATATGATATATGCAAGAATAAAGAAGGATTCTGTGACTTAGGAATACATAAATGAATTAGAAGAGGTTGATCTGAATGGCTAAAGAGCATTTTGTCAAATTCGAAGAAAAAGTATGGCATGAATGCGGTAAAGAAAAATATTATGACTATGCACACAAATGGATAAATGCCAGTCACGTTCAATATGTATCAAGTAATAGTAATGAAGGCGTTAAGATATATCTTATGGGACGCAATACGCCGATAGAAGTATTTGGGTACGCTGAAGATATTATTAAAGAATTGGAGGACGCACTATGAAAGGATTTATTGAAGTTTATCTAAAAAATGATAATACGCTTTTAATAAATGTTGACGCCATTGAATCTATCATGGCTTTAGGCAATTATGATACAGTAATTTATATGAAAACTATTCTAAGTAAACATGATAGCAGAAATAATGAGCAAGAACTATATCAGCTTAATTATGAAGTATGCCATTCTTATGAAGAAGTTAAGACAATGATCAAAGAGGCAATATAATGAATAATGACTATATGACATACGCTAAAGAAATCGTATGTGACTACGCTAATGAACATATAGATAAGACTGATAGTATAAGGATAACTACTGATAGTGTTTATATCGTATGGTTCTGTAAAACACTTCAGAATTGGAAAGCATTACTTAGTACTACATTACCAGATGGTATGTATTACGAAGTTACATACAACGGAGATAAAAATGAAACATATCTCGATGCTTATAAAAAGTTCGAAAATAGATGTATAAAAGATAATAACGATAAGCAATAGAGTATAGAATAAAAAATGGGGCTCGAAATTCACGCAACAGGTATAGATAGAACCTTTAGGTGTTCATATATCGGATTAGTATAACACAATTACTAGAAGATATTTAATTAGTATATACATATCCAAAGCCAATTGTTCAAAGTACAATTGCATATGCGCTTAAGGCGTATTTGATATTCTTGATTGAGAAATATAAAATCATAGATAAGAAAGATAATAATATATATACTATAAAGGAAAAATAAAGCAATGTTTAAATGGATAAGCACAAAAGATAGATTACCAAAAGACGGGCAAAAAGTACTGTTTTATGGTGATTTTGATTTTATGGTCGGCTGGTATTATCCTGACGATAAATACTGGATGCCAATAGCTTCTGATTCAATTTTATATCAGCAGGAAGTAACTTATTGGACAGAATTACCTGAGCCACCAGAGGGAGACAATAATGTCTGAATGGATAAGCGTTAAAAACAGATTGCCAGAAATCGAAACCGAGGTTTTGATACGAACGCAATGGAAAAGCTGCGGTGATCCGCGTTCAATAATTACTACAGCATACTATGAAGATGGAACAGTACTCGAAGATGATAGCCGTTATAACTGGGCTGAAATCTGGGAGTGGGGAATATACGACGAGGAAAAAGATGGATACAGAATCCCAAAAGGATGGTGGGAAAGCAACCACTACATCCACGAAGACCATTATAACAATGTCGACGATGAAGTGACGCACTGGATGCCATTACCCGAACCGCCAGAAGAAGAAAACAATGGATGCAGTTGATTTTATAAAATATAAAGACAGAATGTGTAGTCACTGTTACTCACCAGAATACAGTATACAACATAAGCATTGTCCTATAGACGAACTTAAGGGATCAGAGAGTTGTGCCGATTATATCAGAAAGCATCCAACAAAAGTAGTTGCATTGGTTGAAGAGTGGGCAAAAAATAATCCAATAAAAACCAGAAGATCAGAGTTTTTAAAAATATATCCTAATGTTGAAATGTCGCTTGATGATCCAGATAATAAGACATTGAGAATTCCTCCATGTTATTTAGATACAAACTATCGAGCTGAAGAAGATGATGGTACTTGTAAAAGAGGTAACACTTTTAACGGATGCATAAATTGCTCTAAAGCTTACTAGAATGAAGAAATCAAATAAGATATGAATAAATATTTAGAAATAGAAGATTTATTAAATAAATTTCACGTTAGATTAGTATGTCAAAAATGCCATGATGTTTTTGATGTATATGATTCAAGCATCCATCATTCAAGAAAATCAAAAGATAGAACAATTTCGTATTATATTAAATGCCCAAGTTGTCAGAATAAAGTATTAGTGCATTATGATTAACATTGTAGAAAAATATAGGTTTTACAGGACTATAGTGCATGATATTATATCTGCCGCATATATGAAAACATATGCTGGTGAAGTTGCAATAACATATGAGTTTATAGATTCTTATATGAATAGATGCAATATAAACTTAAATAAGCCTATTGCCAGATTCAAAGGAAGATACAATAGAATTGATCATCCTTTCACAAGAAAAGATATTAAAAAATATCTGCCAAATGAAATAGTTTTGGGTTTTGTTTTTAATGAATTCACAGATAGTCAAGAATATAAAATCATAACTTCTATAGATGATACCGAAGAAGTAGAAGACAAAGATATATGTTTCCATGTAGTAGTGCAAAGAAATAATCCAATAAAAAATGATACAAAATATAACCCCTGAAATAGTTTATTGCTATGAGTGTAAGTATGGTGCTGAACCAGAAATTGTACATAAAGAATATCCAATACATTGTTTTATGTATGATGTCAATAGGTCTGAAAATGATTTTTGCAGCAGAGGAAGAACTAAACGAGATAAAAATACAGTTCGAAAATCACCATATTATGTACTTGATATAGCTAAGTACATTGTTACCAAATGTATAGAAGATCAGAAGTCCATTACAAATTTGCAATTAAATGAAATAATGTATATCATTCAAAGAGACTATCTTCAGAAAAAAGGGGTTACTCTTTTTGATGATTTATTTGAAGCATGGCGATGCGGACCAATATTGGTAGAAGTTTACTATTTCTTCTGTGGAGCCGGTGCAGCACCGCTTACAGATACCTATAAAAGCGAAAATATCATAATCGTCCCAGAAGATAAGAAACGTATAAATAAAATTATAGCCAATACAAGAAAATTAGATCCGTGGGATATGATGGTATTAATAAATAATAAAGATAGTGCGTGGAAAAGAACATATGACACATTTGGAAACAAATCTCTAATCTCAAATGAGATGATAAAAATATATGGATAGGATAATATGACACAATATCAATATTTAGTTATTTTCTTTATATGCCTTGTCGATATAGGAATAAGTATATATACATACATAAAAACTAAAGACAAATTATCTTTTTGGTTCATTTGGTTATCACTTGTTTTAGCCATATTAAATATGTGCTGCTATATACTATTATGATAAATCTAATAGAAAAATATCTGAGTCTTTATAATAGCAAGCCGATCAAAGAAAAAAGAGATACATACTACAGTATATTAAAAGATATATATAAACGTCTTGCATGTGGAATTGGTCAGTATACTCCAAAAGAAGATAAGGTAGATACAACGTGGTATAATTATGTTTTCCATTTTAACAAAGAAGAACAAGAAATAATAAATAGCCTTAAAGATCTGGATAAGCAAATAGAGTACATAAATAATTATATTGATGATTTGTGCGATCTGTTCCCTACTACTTTATGTATATACGCAAAAGAATTGAGTCACAGCTATAAATTAAACTTTGTATGTTTTGGCATAACACATAAGATAAGAGAAACAGACATATTGAAGAATCAATATAATTTGCTCATGTATTTTGAGTCAATACAGCATGAACCAATCTTTTCTAAGTGGGAAAACAATTTCTGAAGACAATATTTTAATAGAACAATAATAGTTACTATTTTATTTTTCGTGTTAATTATATTGTCTTCAGATTTTTGTGATGTGTTTTTATAAATAGAAATAAGATTTTATAAAAAATATATTGTTTGAAAATAGCAAGTAATCAGCATTTTATGCTAAAACGAAAATGTATAAATATAAATCATTTTTAATAAAAGAGTTTTATACAGCTTCGTTTTAGCATAATGTTATAGTTTTTAAAGGAGATGTGTGTTTTGATTTATGTAACAGGCGATTTTCATGGTGGTCATGATAGTAAAAAACTGACAACAACCAAATTTCCAGAGCAAAAGAATCTGACTAAGCAGGATTATGTAATTATATGTGGAGACTTCGGTTGTATCTGGGACGGATCTAACAGCGATAAGTATTGGCTTAATTGGCTCAATGATAAAAATTTCACTACTTTGTTTGTAGATGGAAATCATGAGAATTTTAATCTTCTTTATAATACTGATAAATATCCTATTGTAAGAAAGTTTGGCAGCGAGGTCAGACAGGTTGCGCCGAGCGTGTTTCATCTCATGAGAGGTGAGATCTATACAATAGATAACAAGAGGTTCTTTACGTTTGGTGGCGCAGAATCTATAGACAAGATGTTTCGCAAAGAAAATAAGAGCTGGTGGTCTCAGGAACTTCCGAGCAATGAAGAAATCGATAATGCTATAGACAATTTGGCCAACTGTAATCACCCTATAGATTATGTGATTACTCATTGTGCACCAGATTTTATTGTAAGTGATCTGGGCTATGACCGGCACGATTACATCACCAGATTTTTCGACAATCTTTGTGACGTCTACAAATTGAAATTCAAACATTGGTACTTCGGACACTATCATATAGATAAAGAGATTCGGCATATAGATCCAGACATAGATAAAAAATTTACAGCAGTCTATAATAAAATAATTGCACTTCCCTCTTGACTTTTAAAACATTGTGGTGTATAATAATATAAAAAAACAAGAAAGAGGCAAACTATGAAAGAAAAAGGAATCAGTTTGGTAATCTTCAAGCTAAACGATGACACAGAAAAACATTTCGGAATACTTATGTCCGATAACAGTATTTTATGTCTATGCTGCGGTGAAATTTTTGAAAAAGGCAATTATGAGCTCATCAAAAATTACAACGGATTCGATTATGTCGATGATACATTGAAAGAGTTTTTTGACAGATCCATTTTCGATGAATCTATCGAAGATTAATTTATCAATCGAGGTAAGTATAAATACATGCTTCAGAGACCAGAAAGATTTAGTGTTATAACAACAAGAAAATGGCAGTTACAGCTTATGCACGAACTAATGCGAGAAGCAAACGACGAAAATCTGTATGATTACTGGATACGTTATGCTGTGCCTGATGAACCATCGGATTCAGATTTCGACTCAATCGCGCAAGATGAAGATGCTTTCAACGAATGTTTCAAACTTTTTCAAAAGTTAATAGCTGACACAGATTATCCGACATAAGAATATTGGTAATAATATAGATGAGAAAAAGAAATTCTCATCTATATTATTTGTTTTAGGAGATTTTTGTTATGAGATACCAGAAAGCTAAAAAAGGTAATTATTATTTTAAACGTTTCTATAAAGAAAAAGCTAAGTGGCTATGCTCTATTGGTGATTATAATCCTGCTAAAGGTTATATCAAAGATAGAATACATACAGATGGTATTGATATTTATCTTCCAGAAGATAAGCAATATGTAAAGTATCCTAAAAATTCCAATGCACAGAAATGGTTAAAAAGATATAGTAATCGTAGATTTAGAAGAAACATTGTAGACGAGCTACCGATTAAAAGTAATTATAATAGAAAATATACAGAATACTGGTGGACGTTATGGTAAAACAGGAAGAGTTTATTATGCCATATCAAATAAAAGATATATCTGATTATATATTGTGGTATTGTAATCAGAAACAATATTGCATTAATATCTTCAAGTTTCAGCAGACACTATACTTTCTTCAGGCAAAATTTTTAGTAGCACATAAAAATCCATTGTTCGAAGAAAAAATAGAAGCAGTAGATTGGGGCATAAAAATAGATCCAATATATCATACGAACTAATAGTTAAAAATATAAAGGAGTAAATAAAAAATGCCAACAGCAGCACTTAATATTATAGATTTTAAGAAAGCTACTATTATAGATTCAAAGAACAAGAAGCATACTGGTGCATTTAGCACCAAGAGATATTCTAGTGATAAGATCCCTGATGGATTTATCAAGTACGAATTATCTAAGGACGTTTGCGATATTGAGTCGCCTAAGCTCAATAGATTTGCCTTCGAAGACTTCATAGGATCATTTTTTACTAAAGAAAATCTCATTAAAGATAACAATGCTAATAGCATTTCAATTAAGGAGATTGTATTGTGACCAGAGAAAAGTTCTTAGATAATATAAGCACATATTATGAAGAATATAGAGCTAATTGGTCACGAAAATCTCCAGAAACTATTATCTGTCATGCATATGATATTGCAAAGTATCAGATGATAACAGAATATCTTCAGTATCTTCTTTCTTTTGATAGTACTGATAGGATGGATGATCTCGATAGAGATGCTTACATGATTTTAAATGACAATATCATTTTAAAGCTTGATGATAATTGCCACTTTGATTTAACAAGAAAAATATATGATTTCGAATTGAATTATGATGATCCGATGTGGACAACATATGAAAATATTTCACAAATCATTATAGATTATAAAAACGAATTAAGCATTGACAATACACCATACGATGCAACAGAAGAAGAATATCTCTATTGTTAATCCAAAATCAGAAAATAACAGGCACCGATCTATTATTATATATATTTGAATTTTAAGATGAAATCCGAAAATGTTTTACTAAAGATAAAAAGCTATATGCTTCGTATATTTAATATGGATCCGCGCTCACGTAATGCGCAACTTGAATTGATAATAATTTATTTTCATAGATTGTGTGCCTGATTATATATAGCTCGCAGCAATGCGAGCCTTTTTCTTTTATCTGAGCGCATGAACTCAGATAAGAGACCAGCGGGAGTGCAAGGCAGCTACTGTGTTTTACGAGAGTGATCATTAACGATTACACGGTAAGGTAAAGCTCAGAGCCGGGGCTTTACTCATCCCGCTCCATTTGCTGAAATGGCGAAACTGGCAGACGCGTCAGGTTTAGGCCCTGATGATCTTTAATACAGATCTTACGAGTTCAAATCTCGTTTTCAGCACCAAAAATATTAAAGGATATAATAAAAAATGCAGATAATTACAAAAGAAAAATACGATAAAGCAAAACAGTGTCTAATAGACAATGGCATTGAATTAGACGAAGTAAATATAGTCTTACAAGCATTATGTTATATTTTATGTGATGAAGAAACGGAGCAATATTTTGACTAGACAAGATCAAAAAGAAGTTAGAACCATATTTAAAGATATATTAGATCTTAAAAATAATTGGAATCAATATAATGCAGATTCATTTGACCCAAAGTTCGTACACGAAATCCAAAAAAATGTTTTACGTTTGCAGTATAGACCAGATTGCATAGTACCAACAGCTAATGATTCAATTCAAATAGAATATAGCTGTGAAGAATGTAATAATCAAGAGATATACTTAGAAATAGAATTCTTTACAAATCATCATATAAAAATGTTCTATACAATTATAGATAAGGAGAATAATTCACAGCATATTCTTGTTAAGAAAGAAATAGAATCAATTCAAAGAGATGATTATGAAAAAATTAATAGATATGCTAAAACCATTAAGGAACTAGCAGAAGAAAACGAGGCAAAAAATGTTAAGAGTATATCAAATTAAATGGATATGCAATAATCCAATTTTGCTTCAGTGCGTACTTCCAACATCTATACAAATGTATAGTAAAGACTATGAAAATATGTCAGCCAAAGAAATTGAGAAAATCATACATGATTTTTTGTTGGAAACATATGAATATGAACCATTTAAATTTAAGTATCGAATACTAAAAGATAAGAAATCAAAAATAAAAAAGTCTTATTAAAACAGATTTTTTATTATAATTAAAATTATTAGTAAATAAAAAAACAAGGAGTTTTTATAATGGCAAGCAAGATTTATTATTATGTAAACAACGACAAGAGAACTGTAACCGCAGTTATTTATGGTACTATAAAAGACGCACTTAATAGGCTTACAATTATTTTAAAGAATACGAAGAATGTAAATGACTTTTTTTATCGTGATATAATTTATTCAGCAATTGATAAGTATAACTGTGGAGATACTGTATTCAATGAAGATAGTGGCATGCTTTATGGTAAAGATGATAAGATCAGCTCGACAATTACTGCTGAGCCTGATATTGAATTCAATGAAGACACTATCGCACGACTTAAGTATATTGCTAAGTGTAGCGTAAAGAATAAGTATCATAAGCAGCTTGAGAGTACTCTGTCAAAGTATTTTGACTTCTTTGTATCTGTTGCAGAGAATATCAATAGTACTATTCATAATAGTGTTAAGACAAGAAGCGAGCATCAATTCTCATATATAGATGTAGCTGATTGGGAAAGGATCAAGGAGAATAGACGTAAGCAGTCTACTGATGAGATTTAATTTATCTCTCTTCCCTTCCATCTTTTTTTTTATTTTTCTGTTATAGGTTGACTCTGAAATAGGTTTTTAGCAACCTATAATAACTCACACATCTTTTTGTCTTATTTCTTTTTTCTCTCTCATCTTTTTCATTTTATTTTTTATTTTTTATTTTTCTAAGATGAGAGACTCATTTTTATTTTTTACAGATATAAGGCATTTGACTAATTAGTTTTTATAGCTGGATGGCGTTATTTATAAGATGAAATATAGACCCTTGTTATTTTAATGATGAGATGAAATATTTTAAATAATAATACAATTTAGATAATATAAGCTCATTCTAAATTAGAGAACGGTTGAATATAAATATTTAAGACACTAATTTAAATAATATAATGCAAACTTATATTATTTGTATTAAAAAATAATATTATCTAGGTATATCCTAGATAATAAGCGGGCACTGTCAGTTGTCCGACGATGCGACAAAGGCGAAGAAGACTTGGTTTCGTTTGAACTTCGATTCTGTATTTTTTTCAGAATAAAAATACTTTAGTTGCAAGCTTGTGATTTTAATCGTAAGCAACTGACCCAGCTTTTCTTTTTAGCAAAAAAAGAATAAATAATACCTGCATGAGCAGGACTATGCCGCTATGGTGGAATTGGCAGACACTCGGGATTTAAAATCCCGTGAGATTATCTCATACCGGTTCAAGTCCGGTTAGCGGTACCATTGGCGTCGTTTTGCCGCGTGTTTGAAAGTAGTGTATTGCTATATGGGGCTTAAACTATTACAAACAAATAGCAAATCATTATATATTGTACTCGTTAAATATTTTTGGATTGTAGTAAGGAACAGCGTAATAAGCAGGAAATGAGTCAATCCCGGATACAATATATTTCTAGACAAATACTGCAATATTTTAATTACATAAAAACATTTTATTATTTTGTCTAGGTGTTCATTTTTGGAGAAAGACGGTTACAGCAATATTTAACAAGAAGAAAAAGCATTAAGTATGGTTTTACACCGCACCGTCTTGCTCCTTTCTATTTTTCTATTATAAAAAGGAAAGGATTTATATTCTCACTAATACTCATGGGCAAGCCCATGTGGTTGTTCAACAACCAAGAGTGAGTAGCCTAAGCCTTAAAATAAAGGCTACGTTAAGAGAGAATATATAGTTACCTACGGATGTAGTACCAAGTCTATAGCTCTAAGGTATGTGTTTAAACAGTTCTGTGGTATAGGAACAGTGTTGCATGCTCAAAACCTCTCATTAACATTGGCGATGGTACACTAACCGCTCTTTGGAGCGAGTAATTAAATCCTATTTAGAAAGGAATGCGTACTTATGGTTTACGTCTTAAACAAAAACGGACGACCTTTAATGCCTACAAAAAACCACGCTAAAGTGCGTATTCTATTGAAATCAAAAAAGGCAAAGGTAATAAAAAGGTGTCCGTTCACTATACAACTTTTATATAGCAGTACGAACTATACACAAGATATTAACTTAGGTGTAGATACTGGTAGCAAACATATCGGGATCTCTGTCACTACAAAAGATAAGGTTCTTTTCGAGTCTGATGTGGAATTACGAAACGATATAGTGGGTTTGCTATCTACTCGTAGACAAAATCGTAGAACCCGTAGAAATCGTAAAACAAGATATAGAAAACCTCGTTTTAATAATCGTAAGAGAAAAGATGGTTGGTTAGCACCTTCGGTACAAAATAAAGTAGATACTCATTTGATGGTTATCCGTAAAGTGCATGAAATTTTGCCTATATCTAAAATAATCGTAGAAGTTGCAAGTTTTGACATCCAAAAAATCAAGAATCCAAGTATTGCAGGAACAGACTATTATGAAGGAGAGCAATTAGGTTTTTGGAATGTAAGAGAATATGTACTGTTTAGAGACGAACATACATGTCAGTGTTGTCATGGCAAATCAAAAGATAAGGTATTAAATGTACATCATATTGAAAGTCGTAAAACAGGTGGGAATGCATCTAACAACTTAATTACATTATGTGAGACCTGTCATACTGGCTATCATAAAGGTACTGTAGAATTGCCAAAGACCATTAAACGAGGTATGAAATTCAAAGATGCGACGTTTATGGGTATTATGAAATGGGCTTTCTATAACAAATTAAAAGAAATTTATCCAAATGCCAGTTTGACTTATGGCTACATTACAAAGAATACACGCATTGAAAATAAATTACCAAAAGACCACTATATAGATGCAAGGTGTATAAGTAACAACCCGAAAGCTACATCTGACGGTTGTATATATTATCAAAAGAAAGTACGTTGTCATAATAGACAACTATATAAGAATACTATTCTTAAAGATGGTTATCGTAAACGAAATCAAGCACCTTATGAAGTAATGGGATTTAGACTTTACGACAAAATTCGTTGGAAACAGCAGGAATGTTTCATCTTTGGTCGGCGTTCTACAGGTAGAATGGATTTAAGACTTTTGGATGGTACAAAAGTTAATGCATCCGTAGGGTACAAAAATCTTAGGTTGTTGGAAATGCGTAAAAATATGCTTATTGAATTAAGAAAAGGAGGTCAAAGCAGTTTCTCCCACAGACAAGCCTGTGGGGTTCCACGCTGAGAATTTCATGACTAATAATTTTAAGAATGCTATGCGTTTAGCGACTAATTATACCGATACTGAAAACGGCGCACTCACTCATAAGTCTACTTTAAACGATGTTTATGATATGTTCGCGATGGGCGCAGCTATGCGTGAAAGACCTGATGCAGACATTGTACTTATGTTTAAGAATGCTTGCGCAGAAGATTTAGATCTTGCTCTTAAGTGTCTCTTTTATATCAGAGATATAAGAGGTGGTCAGGGAGAGAGACGCTTCTTTAAGCTTTGTCTTGAATGGCTAGCAGAATCCCAGTATTACAAGAAGAAGATTGCCTACAGAGAAGATTATCTCAAGAATTTCTTTGATGAAATCGTAACTGTAGGAAGATTCGATGATCTGTATGCTTTTGTAGGAACATATGCGGAAAAGGATATGTGGAAGTATCTGAATGATACCATTCAGGAAGATCTCAAGCTTCTGAAAAAGGATATGCCGGTATCTCTTTGTGCCAAGTGGCTTAAAAGTGAAAATACAAGCTCGAAGGAGTCCAGAGAACTCGGCAAAAAGACTCGTGAAGCTTTCAATATGACTCCCAGACAGTATAGAATTACACTTTCAAGACTTCGTAAGAAGATCAAGATCGTAGAAACTACTATGTCTCAGGGAGATTGGAACGATATTGATTTTGCCGCACTTCCCTCTCGCGCTGGTTTTAAGTATCGCAACGCTTTTATGAATAGTGAAATTATTGGAGATAAGTATAAGGAGTTTATCTCTAATAAGGACACGAAGGTTAAGGCTGGCACACTTTATCCGTATGAAATTACAGAAAAAGCATTCGACTCATTATATTATAGTAAATATAATGATAGTGAAAGAAAGGTATTAAATAAGTATTGGGATAATCTCAATGATTATTTCAATGGCTGTTCTTTTAATGGTATTGCAGTCGTAGATACTTCTGGATCTATGTTTGGTACACCGTTTAATGTAGCATCATCACTTGGTATTTATTGTGCGGAAAAGAATAATGGTCCTTTTGCAGATTGTTTTATAACTTTTTCGAATAAGCCCAAGTTTGTCACAATCAATAAGAATCTTGATATTGTAGATAAGGTTGATGTCTTTCGTAAGAATGCTGAAATAGCAAATACAAATATTGAGGCAACTTTTGATCTTATTCTTAATACTGCTATTAAGAATAATTTGGATCCGAAGGATATGCCAGAGAACCTTATCATTATTTCAGACATGGAATTTGATCAGGCAAGAAGTTATCCAAGAATTCCAGAAAAGACTCTTATAGAAAATATAAAAGATAAGTGGTGTATGACAAGGTATAAGATGCCTCATCTGATTTTCTGGAACGTAAACGCAAGACAGAATAACATTCCTATGTCTCTCGAAGAAGGAGATGTAAGTTATGTATCTGGATTCAGCCCGAGCATCTTCTCTTCTATTCTTACTGGTAAGTCTGGTCTTGATCTTATGTATGAGGCAATTGATAAGCCAAGATACGATTTCCGTGTAACTGAGTATTAAATAAAATATCTCACCATATGTAATAATATGGTGAGATTATAATCTTAGACAGAAACAGCAAATGTTTTGAATTTATAATTTATTTTTTTGCAGGTCATAAACATAAATACTGTCTAGTAATTATTGTATATTTTTTAAAAGACACTTATTTGGTCACTCTGCAATTTTTTACCAAATATAAGATATGTTCTTTAAAAATAGTGTCTTGCAAATATATTTTGCTCCTTTGAAATTAATAATAAAGATAAGTGGCTGCTTATTTTGGCAGCTGCTTATATTGGGGTGTCACCAAGCGGTAAGGTACAAGATTTTGACTCTTGCAATCGTCAGTTCGAGTCTGACCATCCCAGCCAATGGCGGAATCAGCCATAAGTCAAAATGATTTAGCAGGCACTGCTATAAAATGTAGATAGACACTATCTTAAAGTGTGTAACGGCAGCTCACAGTAAGTAATGCGTAGCTATTGGTTAGTTCTACAATAACCTGAAACAAAACGGTCAGACTAATCGATTGTAGAATTTTTAAATATGCTATAACATAAAAACCACAAAACCCAAAAAGTATAAGTGTGCAAAATTATGTATGTATTTGTATATGCACATCTACAAATACTATATCTTTGGTAAATATAAGGTTTTAATACGTAAAAATAAATATTTGCAATTAGATATGATCTATAATTGCAAGTATGAACATTCCCACAGTGGCAATGAACATACAAATGTCGTAAATCTTGGAAAAAGTATTTATGACCTTGTACCTCCATGAAAGATTTTTAAGGAAAAATAGAATAAGATAAAATATACTTTTTGTTTTTAAGATTTCTCTTAAAATGTTTTGTGGCTTTTATATTATAGCATAAAATAGATATTTTGTCAATAGTAATAATATAAATACAAATATCGCAGATATGGATGTTGGTTTCCAAGCTGGGCTCATAACCCGGTCGACCGGGGTTCAATTCCCCGATCTGCAACCAATAGGATCACACTTCAAAGACCTACGGGCTTGAAGTTCTCCTATGTTACTCGTCTAACCTAGTGTAGATCGAGCTGAGGTCTCGTCTTGTAGCTATCGAAAACCAAGATAGCTACGGGCGTTTCCGTTACAAAAAAATAATATGCTTCGCTGGCGCAATCGTTAGCGCAACCGCCTTGTAAGCGGTAGGTTGTCGGTTAGAGTCCGACGCGAAGCTCCATAGGTATTGCTACCGCAGATGGCAATATCGAAACAAACAATATTTGATAACAGCGCTGGCAGACCGCTAATAGTCTGCTGTCCTACCCCAAAAATACCGTAAAAAACTACGGGAATTAACGCCTGCGGAGATTATGCGAATCAGAGATGACCGCTAAATCGAAGAAACAGGAATTCCGCGATGTTTTAGTCGCAGAAAAGTAAGACATTGAAATTTCAGTGTTAGAACCTCCATCTTTTTAATTATGGAGAAGTTCAAAGGTGAACTCTACCGACGATTCCAAGGGGAATAGCTCTAAGTATAGTGACCGACTGACTGAGCTAAATAAGTGAGATAGTCTATATCTTCAGAAGACAGACAGAGAAATATAGATGATGCCTGGTGACAAAAGGGGCTTGAATAATGAGTCGGATCTGTGAGCAAAATAGTACTTTTGTGATTGTAAGCTATTTTGCAATACTCGTTGGCAATGAGGAAACGTTATAGGCATGTTATCCGCGTTAATTGCAAAATCACAATATATGCTCCTATGGACAAGTGGTTAAGTCGTTGCCCTTTCACGGCAGAAACTCCAGTTCGAATCTGGGTAGGAGTACCATATAGGTAAATAAAAATATGACTGGTATTTATAAAATAACAAATAAACTGAACAATAAATCATATATTGGTCAAAGTACAAATATTATAAAAAGATTTAATAAACACAAAACGCAAAATAGCTTGTATAATCATCAATATAATACACCATTTCATAAAGCTATTAGAGAAGATGGTATAGAAAATTTTATATTTGAAATTTTAGAAGAATGTGGTAAAGAAGATTTAAATCAAAAAGAGATGTATTATATTGAAAAATATAATACATCATTTCCAAATGGATATAATATGAGCTATGGTGGCAAAACAGGTAGTTTAAATAAGATATATTCATTCGAAGACGTACTTTCTATTAAGAAATTAATAAAAGATAATACTATGTTATTATCTGATATAGCAAAACAATATGGCGTAACATTACAAACAATTTCTGATATAAATGCTGGCAAAAGGTGGCATGATGAAAATGAAATTTATCCATTAAGAAAACGTGTCAAACACAATGATATATGTAAAAAATGTGGTAAGGTCATTTTTAAAGGCACAAAATATCATTTATGTCGTAACTGTTACAATCAAAGCAAAAAAGAAAATGCTATATAATTGATATAGTATTATACGAGCATGTAACTCAGTTGGTAGAGTTTGGAACTTTTAATTCCACTGTCTCGGGTTCGATTCCCGATATGCTCACCAATTATCCAGATATAGTTCAGTTGGCTAGAACGCTAGATTTGGGATCTAGAGGCCGTGAGTTCGAGTCTCACTATTTGGACCATGCCCACTAGGGTCTTAGAGCCTTAGAATGAAACCGTGCGATTTGGCAGCACGACTTTCTCAAGAGTTTAGAGTAAAATCTGAGTTGCTATTTGACTTGAAAATAGATAATCGCGTGTAACGGTTTGAGAATATTACACATTTGTTTGTGACTCCGTTTTACGGAGCCTTATGGAAGAGTACCGAAGTGGTCATAACGGCATAGTCTTGAAAACTATTGTGTCTTTAATTAGACTCGTGGGTTCGAATCTCCACCTCTTCCGCCAGATAAGATAGATACAGCAATTATTTTAGGAAAAGATTTGTAAGCTTTCAGCCAAAAACATCTATCTTGTTTAAAAAGACAGCTACAGCTATTTTTTACATATATTGATGATTATTTTTGTACTGTCTTGTATTTGCTTCTTTAGCTCAGTTGGTCAGAGCACGGGGCTGTTAACCTCGGTGTCGTTGGTTCGAATCCAACAAGAAGCGCCAGCAGACTTATAAATACGAGGACCAGATTATTTTGTAAGTGCTGTATATCTGTGATATGCAGATTAACGTCTAAGCGATCTGTAAGATCGTTGCTCACAGAGTTCGTATAGGTAGCCGACGACAACACGGCTATCTATACGATTATTTTTTAAGGAAAATTATGAGAACGTTTAAGATAGAAAAAAATCCGAATGAATGTGGCAAATTATATTATCGTGATACCGTAACGTTTGAATCAGGTGTTACTGTACTTATTGGATGTAATGGTTGCGGCAAAACTTCTCTGCTTAGTCAGATCAAGTATAGTTTAGATAAAGAAAATATACCATATATATTTTATGATAATTTGCATGATGGCGGAGAGAATGCCAGATCAAAAGCAGGATTCTTTGGAGACATGAGTTTCTTAGCTGCTGCTATTCAGTCGTCTGAAGGCGAAAATATTGTAATGAATATGTGCAATATAGGTTGTCAGATGGGAGCTTTGACTAAAAAGTACCCAGATGCTAAAGAACTATGGTTTTTATTTGACGCAGTAGATAGTGGATTATCTATAGATAATATCATAGATTTAAAAGAAGGTTTGTTTGAAGCCGCAATAAAATATAATCCTGACAAAGAAATTTATATTATTGCTTCCGCAAATGAGTATGAGTTGTGTCATGGCGAGAAATGCTTTGATACTTATCTATGTAAATATGTAAATATAAATTCTTACAAACAGTATAAGAATTTTATTCTTAAATCAAGAAGAAGAAAAGATAAACGAGAAGAAAAGCATAATCATTAAAACATAAAAATGTCAATTATAGATTACGGAGCCATTGCATTTAAAAATGGCAAATTAATTTCCACTAATATGTTTACTCCCATGAAACAAACTGTCGGGTGGAGAGATACAAAGAAAGATGTTTACAGATCGTATGACTGTAATGATAATTACGTATATAAGCCATTAAATCTAAAAGGTAATCATTTTGTTTATATCGGCGACAGAGATTGTACTATCGCTTTTTATAAAGGATGGATGGCAATACTTGAAAAAACTTATGATCCTGATACTACTAGCGATGAGTATTTAAAAAGCAATCATTTAACGTGTTATGATAGAAGATGGGAAGATTTCCTTTATAATAATTATACATGGATTAAATGGGAAGACTATGCAGGCGGAGAAGATATAACAGTAACCAGAAAAAATGGATACTTTGTATGTAAGTGGAAGTATAAAGGAGATAAATATAAGGTATATTTTGGTTATGGCGTTGATTTCAGCAGCTATAAAAAATGGCGTATAGTTAATTATTATAGGTGTCCTGCGTCAATCTGGAGAGATATAAAATATTGCATAAAAGATTTAATTAACGATATGCGTTATAAAATCAGAAATATGGGCCATTAGCTCAGTTGATCAGAGCAATCGGCTCATAACCGATCGGTCCTAGGTTTGAATCCTAGATGGCCCACCAATAGAACAATAATGTTCTTCTTCAATCCGATATTCTCCTTTCTCATATCAAGAACAAGTATTGCCTGGATATATTCTAGGTAATGGGCGGGTGCTGTCAGTCACCCGATGATGTAGCAGAAGTGAAGAAGATTTTAATATCGCTTGAACTTCGATTCTACATAATTTTTAGTAGAATAAAAATATTCTAGTTACAAGCTTATGATTTTAATCATGAGCAACTGACAAGCTAATACCTCCTTTTAAAATTTTTTTGTTTTCCATGTGATTTGCCCTCCTTTCAAATCTTTTGTTAATATCGGATTATTTTTGCCCTGCCCAGTTTAAGTTCTGGGTGGGGCAAAAAATTTTTTTACCTATTTTGTTTTACTTCAACGCCTGGATAACACATAGAACAAGAAAAATATAATAGAAAAAACAGAAAAGGATAAATAAGATTATGAGCAAAGATAGTTTTAAGATATATAATCCAACATTTGCTATTGTATTGAAATTAAATAGACAATTCGATCCAAAATATTTAATTAGTGTGGGTCAAATTGTTTTTGAAGCCAATAATCATACATATGCTTTTGACGCAGATTCGAGTTATATTTATTATTTGAATGATACGTATGTTGGTATAGGATTAGAAGATATAGTAGATCCATTTACAGATGAAGAAATTACTTTTGATTCTAATGATCTCAAAAATATTACTAAATTCAATGAATTCTATATTTTTATTGAAAGCAAGGATAAGATTAGTATAGAATCAATAAGCGAGTTTAGTATAGAATTCAGTGATTTAAATTGTAATCACACAAGAATAGATGTAGATCATAATGTATTACAAGATTGCTTTGAAAATACATTATCATATGAATTTTATAATTTGTCAGAAAATAAGAGTTATTATTATAATGGAAAGGATGTGAAGTAAGTGCCCGCATTAAATACAAAGGTGCCTTTTATACCAGTAATGTTTGCAG